>ERZ500991.95-NODE-95-length-33514-cov-4.090499_pt1 | contig 33514 bp, 28 predicted proteins | sample MGYA00248823_ERZ500991 | MGnify/ENA primary metagenome ERZ500991 (study PRJEB25958, sample SAMN03398537) | human skin metagenome | study: EMG produced TPA metagenomics assembly of the Human Skin Microbiome Metagenome (human skin metagenome) data set. | reverse complement strand
AAGCCATTGGCATAGACCTAGGCATAACCGATTTAGCTGTGTTATCAAACGGCACAAAAGTGCAAGCCCCTAAGCCATTGAAAAGCAAACTTAAACAGCTAAGACGACTAAGCAAACAACTTAGCCGGAAACAAAAAGGTAGTAAAAACCGTGAAAAAGCGAAAACCAAGCTATCACGATTGCATTACAAAATCAGTTGCATCAGAAAAGATTTTATTCATAAACTCACCACAAAGCTTGTCAAAATGTATGATGTGATTTGTATAGAAAACTTAAACGTTAAGGGCATGGTAAAAAATCGCAAATTAAGCCGTGCAATTAGTGATTTAAGCTTTTATGAGTTTAAACGCCAACTGATTTATAAGGCAAATCAATCTCGCAAGACAATCAAAGAAGTGGATAGATTTTATCCAAGCTCTAAAACTTGCTCGCATTGTGGCTTTGTGATGGCTAAAATAGATTTAACGTTAGCCATTCGTAACTGGCAATGTCCTAGCTGTGACACACAGCATGACCGTGATATTAACGCAAGTTTAAATATTTTAAATCAAGCAGATAGGGTTTTAACCTTGTCTTAATTTTAACCATTGGTGGGTAGGTTCTATCCCCAATTAAAAACGCCTATGGAGTTGATGTAAGTCCAAGTTCAAAAGAATAAGGCAAACAACGGTGAAGTAGGAATTAAACGCTAAATTTATCCTTTAGATAGGTTTAGATAGGTTTTAAGGAACAGTGAGTGAGATGAAAGCAATCGTAATACCGCAATACACCCAACGTCTGATGGTCGGCACCTTTGTCGCCGCCAGTTTTTTTGCCACAACTGTACAGGCAAATGCTGCCATACAACAGCCTGAACTAGACAATTCTGCTTTTATCTTAATTGACTATGATACAGGCACGGTATTGGCTCAAAAAAATGCCGCGCAGCCATTCCCACCTGCGTCATTGACCAAAATGATGACCAGTTACATCATTGAGCAGCGGCTGCTATCAGGGGCATTAAAAGAAAACGAACCCATCCTCATGACCCCAGAAGCTTGGTGTAAAGGCTCAAGTGAAGAGTCTTGTATGTATGTCCCTGTCAACACAACCGCCCCTGTGATTGATATGTTAAAAGGTATCATTATCCAATCGGGTAATGATGCGTCAAAAGCGATGGCACAGCACATTGGCGGTAGCGAAACCACGTTTGCAGATTTGATGAATGAAGAAGCCAAAAAAATTGGCATGACCCATACCCATTTTATGAATGCGACCGGTATGCCACAAGAAGGCCATCAAGCGTCTGCCGAAGATTTGGCGAAACTCGCTCAAGCCATTATTAAAAACAGCAAAAAGTATTATCCCATCTATAGCCAAAAACAATTTACTTATAACGGCATCACCCAGGGCAACCGCAATGCGCTGTTGTTCACTGATCCAACGGTAGACGGCCTAAAAACAGGACATACCGACGAAGCAGGTTACTGTCTAGTAGCATCGAGTAAACGCGGTGATATGCGTCTGATTTCAGTGATTATGGGTACTAAAAGCGCTCAAGAGCGCGCAGACCAATCGCGCAACTTACTCAACTGGGGATTTAGTAACTTTGCTACTAAAATTGCCGCCCCTGCCCAAAAAAGCTACGGCAGCGTGCCAGTCAACTTCGGTGCTGTCGATAAAGTCAACGTCGTCAGCAAAGGCAATTTACAAGTACTAGTGCCAAAACTGGATCAAGAAAAAATCAGTACTGTGGTCAATTTGCCAGCCGATGTTAAAGCGCCGTTAGCGCAAGGTCAAGAAGTGGGTAAACTGGTGGCTATGCTCAATGGCAAACCTGTGGCGTCTGTCCCATTGGTCGCGGAAACCCAAGTTCAAGAAGCTGGAATTTTTAAACGTATGTGGCAACACATCGTACTGTTCTTTAAAGGTTTATTCTAAATTACAAAGAAAAATCACAAAAAAACCCTTCACATGAAACGAAGGGTTTTTTTAACTCAAAATTTAACTCAATATATTGGACAACTCTTTGATATATTGATCGAGTCGCTCGTCTATGACTTCTTTTTTCACAAAATAATCCACCCCCGCTATTTTTAGCAGTTCGATGGTATGCGGATTTAACGCTTTGGTGTCATAAACACAAATAATGGTGACTCTGCCTTTTTGTTCAAGCTCACGAAATTTGCTGACAAAGTCTAATATCGCTTGATAATGAATATTTCGCGAGATAAACAGCGCATCCACCGTATGAGAGGACAAATAATCTTCAAGAAGTTCGCTACTGGTAAACGTCTCAACTTTAGCACCCGCATTTTCCATGCGTTTGGCCGTTTCGAATAAATCCTCATAGTGATACCAAACGACAATATGTTTATTTAGCAATAAATTGCGTTCATAGTTGTGTTTCCAATCTTTTAGCAATAACGATACCTGAAAATTGCTACCCACATCAGGTTCGCTAGTAACTGTGATGCTGCCTTTCATCAGTGCTAACAGTTTTTTCACCAAAAATAATCCTGCAGAATTAGTTGATGAGGAATGTTTTACTTCAGGATTAATTTGGAAAAAAGGTTCAAAAATTAGCTCTAAATATTCCTTTGCAATGCCTATGCCGGTGTCTTCAATCTGCAGCGTCCATCGTACTTGCGTTTGTAAATGTTGCAACTGCGAGGTGATGGTTATGCTGCCTTTATCGGTAAATTTAATCGCATTTTCTACCAATGAACTGATAATTAGGGTGATTTTTTGAACATCGCCTTCTAGGACATAGTCGGCATGATAGGGCTTTGCCTTTAACGTGATATTTTTCTCGGCAGCCAGAGGCTGATAATCATTGACAATTTGGGTGATTAACCCCGTTGGACTAAATTGGTAGGCACTGACGCCTGTTTGACCTTTATCGATACGGTTAATTTGGATGATTTGATCAAGCTTAGCATTTAAATCATCTTTACCCAAAGTAATAATTTCAACGGCATCTTTTTGCTCAGCGCTGATATATTGATTGTGTAATAGCTGTAGACCCGATTCGATACGACTTACAGAGGATTTGAACTCATGAATCAAAATATTTTCAAATTTTGAATTGTGCTCAAGCTGCTTAATTTGGGTTTCTTCAAGGTCATTTTTTTCTTGGCGCAGGGTGTTGATTTGGGCAATTTGCGCCTTGTGCTTGTTGAGCAAATACACCAAGGCTTTTTCAAATACCCAAGCCTCATTACTTTTTGGCAGCTTATACGCCTCTGCCGCTAAAAATTCATCTTGCAAAATGTGATGGCTTAAATTTTCAAGTTTTGGTAAGCGATGGGTTAAATTTTGCACCTTTTGCAACACAAACCACAAATTGAACAGCGCAATAAATGATAACACCAGTACTAACGGCAAATGTTGCCAAAACCATTGCTGGCGAATGGTTTGTAGGTCAAGGGTGATATTGCTATAACCAATCAGCTGCTCTACTTTAGTGTTGTCTTGATGGGGCTTGAATGTCAATAAATTAATTTTAACAGGTTCACTCAATCCGTAATAGCGCTCAAAAAGCACTTCAGTGACTTTAATCGGACGGGTGGTCGGATGCTGCTGCTGATCAAATGGAAAAAACACAATGCTTTCGTACTGCGGCATTTCGCTTAACAGTTTGTCAATGCTAGCGGTTGTCACACCGTTAGGATTACTTGCAGTAGACTGGGCAAGTAGATAATTTATCTTACTCGCCTGTTTGATTTCAGATTGCACGGTTTGGGTCAAGTCGACTAAGGTATAAATCGCAAGGCAAATAAATAAAACCAATAAAAAGGGTATCGCAACGATACGCTTTAACCCAATTTGATAACCTAAAGTCTTCTGTACCATTCACTCATCCCTTAAAACGCCAATTAACATCACCTTAACGTTTTTTGCCGCGTTTTTTGAATTTTTGCACTTCTCGACGTTTACGTTCTTTTTGCGCATCCGTCATGGTATTGGTGCGACCTGCATAAGGATTGGCGTTTTGTTTAAATTCAACCCGAATCGGGGTACCTTCAAGCTTGAATACTTTGCGAAATTCGTTTTCTAGGTAGCGACGATAACTGTTTGGCACTTGGCTGGTCTGATTGCCATGAATCACAATAATCGGTGGATTATGACCGCCCAAATGCGCAAAGCGCAATTTAATGCGTCGCCCGCCTACCATAGGGGGCTGGTGTGCAGTAACCGCATCTTGTAGAATTTGGGTCAAGCGACTGGTGGAAATATCAAACATTGCCGCATCATAGGCACGGTGAATCGATGGGTAAAGATTGCCAACACCCGTTCCGTGAAGCGCCGAGATTAAATGGACTTTTACATAAGGGATAAAGTTAAAACGTCGATCCATTTCAATTTTGACAAAATTCTTTTGGTCTTGGTCAAGCCCGTCCCATTTATTGATGGCAAGCACCATCGCGCGACCTGCTTCTAAGGCGTAGCCCAACAAGTTCAAATCCTGATCGGTAATGCCTTCTTGCGCATCAATGACCACGATGACCACATGGGCATCTTTGATGGCTTGCAAGGTTTTTACCACAGAAAATTTTTCAACTTTTTCATCAATACGTCCACGGCGACGCACGCCCGCGGTATCAATCAACACATAATGTCTGTTGTCACGCTCGTAAGGGATATAGATACTATCGCGCGTGGTACCTGGCATATCAAAAACCACCACACGTTCTTCACCAAGCAAGCGATTGACAAGCGTTGATTTGCCGACGTTGGGTCTGCCAATGATGGCGATACGTAAGCCATCAGGTGCTTGTTCTTCTTGGTCATCGGTGGGCATATTGGCAGTGACGGCTTCTAATAAATTGCCGACCCCACGTCCGTGACTGGCTGCCATGGGAAATGGCTCGCCAAAACCTAACGCATAAAATTCATGAATCGCCGCTTCATGGACGCCATCCATTTTATTGGCGGCTAAAAACACGGGCTTGCCAAGGGTATGAAGTTGTTTGGCAATGACTTCATCGGCGCCTGTGATACCTGCGCGGCTATCAACCACAAATACAATGATATCTGCTTCATGGATAGCGGTATGCGATTGGTGCGACATATAGTCATCAATGGTGCCGTCACCTTCATCCACTTCGCCAATACCACCGGTATCGATGACGATAAAGGATTTTTCTTCAAAGGTTGCATCGCCATATTGACGGTCGCGGGTAAGACCTGCCAAATCAGCAACCAAGGCTTGACGACTGCGGGTCAACTGATTAAATAGGGTGGACTTGCCAACGTTCGGACGGCCAATCAAGGCAACAACTGGTTTCATAAATTTAATTTCCAAAATTTTCAAAAAGCAAGATTTTCAACAAGCAAGATTTTCAACAAGCTTGAAAAATTCATTATTTCTATAACTTAACAAACCCAACATCGCGCTGCAATGCTGGGTTGTCATTTAAACTCACACTTTTATCAGTCTGGGCTGCTCATCCACTCGCCAAAACTGCCAAATGCGTGAACAGTTTAACAATTAACGATTTACTTGCCAAACACTAAATGCGCCATTTGCGCTTTGGGCAATCAAACGGTTATTGATAAACTGTAATACCGCCACGTCGGATTTGGCTTGTTTTCTGTCAACCAGTGCCCCTGAGGTGCGGTCATATACATGCAAATAACCCATGGCATCACCAACCACCACATAGTTGCCGATACTCACCGCGTTACTCAAACCACGATAAGACAAGTTATCGGTTTGCCAATTAACTGTGCCTGTCATTTTATCCATCGCTACCAATTCGCCATCGAGCGAAGTGGCGTAAACTTGGCTAGCATCTGTGCCGACTGATTTTAGGCTCGCCAACTCTTTGACAAAACTTAGCTGCTGTGAAGCCATATCGGCAGCGACTAACTGACCGCTATAAGACACAACGTACAGCATATTGCCATCTAGTACGGGGGTGGCATCCACATCAGAAATTTTTTCGATATCGCTACTGCCTTTGCTGATACCAAAACGTTTTGACCAAATGGGTACGCCATTATCGATGTTTAAAGCATGGATACGACCATCGGCTGTCGAAACCAGCACCGTATTGCGATTGAACAAAATCGGCGTGGCACTACCGCGAACGCTTAAATTTGGATTTTGGGTGTTAAAAGTCCAAATAGGCGCGCCAGACTCTAGCGACAGCGCACTAATTTTACCATCATTGCCAAGGGTAATGACACGGTTTTGGCTGATTAGGGCAGGGGATAGGGTTACGGTGTCTAAAGGCGTTTTCCAAATAACTTTGCCAGTCATTCTGTCTAACGCAATGATGACCCCTTTGCTGTCACTGACCACGGCTACGCGAGATTGTTCATCTAGCGCCACCCCTGACATTAAGCCTTGTTTGAGTTTGGTACTCCAAAGCACTTTGCCTTGCCCATCAAACGCTTGCACGCTACCGTCTGCTAACGCATTCACATAGCCATTGTTGTCATACGCCACGCGAAAGGCGGTAGGTTGCTGGCTGATGGTGGTTTTATTGCGCAAACTGCCAAAGCGTTTGCTAACTTTTGTATTACTGCCTTGACTAAACAGTGGGGAAATCACATTTTGACTGCTAGCGAGTTTCACAAGTGCGGCAGGTTTATGGACATTGTCAGATTTTTTAAATTTGTCACAACCTGTCAGGGTCATCGCTACCACCAAGGCGGTTGCAAATACGGCAGGTTTCATTAAGTTTGTCGATAAGGGTGTCGATTTTGTTGTTGTTATGGTAGTCATTGTTTATCTCGTAACGTACGGTGAAATTTAAATATTGCCATTTAAGAGTTTTGTCAGGTTAAGATTTTTTGCCTATTTTTTAGCTATGTGTGCCTATTTTGTGCTTGACGCAACTGCGGGCGCAGATGCGATTGCTGCAGCAGGGGCAGCATTTTCAACTTGGGTAGGTGCTTGGGTAGGTTTAGCGAGTACGCCGCCTGTTAAATCAGGTTGTTTGACGCTTAGGCCTAGGCTTTCCATTTTGATACGCAGCAATGCACGGTCTTGTGGGTTTGGGTTGTTTTGATTACGTTGTTCAATCAATTGCCAAGCCTTTTGGTAATGAGTAGCAGCCGCTTTTTTATCCCCTTGTTGGTTGGCAATGTCCCCCAAAATCTCAAGTTTACTGGCTTCAAAGGCAGCGGGTAAGGGGCTTTGTAAGCGCTTTTGTGCCGCATCTGCTTGATTGTCCGACAACAGCACTTGTGCTTGGCGCAAAATGGCAATGGCTTTTAGCCCATCATCCTTGAGCGTTAACTGAGATGCTTTTTGTAGCGTTGCCGCCGCCGCTTTTAAATCATTTTTATCGGTTTGCTGTTTGGCTTGCAGCATCAAGGCTTGCCATGTATAAACCGAATTATCATGGTTAGCCACAAATTCGCCCAAGTCTTTGTCCAAATTGGTTTGCGCCGTAGTCAGTTGCGCTTGTGCTTTGGTATCGCTGGCAGCTTGGGTGGTTAGGGTCTCAATGTTGTTTTGGTCGCTTTGAATTTTGGCAAAATCGTTCGCTGCTGCGGTATCTATATTGCCGCCATGCTTTTGCCAGTAACTCCAGCCAAAATAGCCCGCTAATACCAACATAATGGCGGACAAAATATAGCCACCATATTGTTTAAGCGCGCCTAAGGATTGCTGTTCATCATTTACTAGCTTAGGTTGTACGTCTTTAACCATTACATAAAGCCTTTCAAAAAATTACTGATATAAGTTACCCATCAAATTTGGCTCAATCGGATAGATTAGATAAAATCTGGATTCTCGCTAAAAAGCATGTCACTCGCGACCGTAATTTGGTCACCGGTTGCCATTTTTTTGATGGTAATTTGCTGATTGGCGACTTCATCTTGCGCGATGATCACTGACAATTGCGCACCTGATTTGTCGGCTTTTTTCATTTGCGCTTTTAAACTCGTGGCACTCGCCATTTTCACGCGAAGATTTGAGCGTCGTGTACGTAGCTCATGGGCAAATTTGATGGCATCGGTGTAAACATCAGGATGGGCGACCACAAATACATCACAGGCCGGTGTTGCCTCAAACGGATGCACCTTTTGCATGAGTAACAACAAACGCTCAAGCCCCATGGCAAAACCTACTGCCGGCTCGGAAGCGGCTGGTTTATCACTGCCAATGGCTTTGATTTGTCCAATAAGCCCATCATAACGCCCCCCAGCACATACCGTGGCTTGGCTACCTAGCTGGTCAGTCGTCCATTCAAATACGGTTTTATTGTAATAATCTAAACCGCGTACCAGTTTTGGATTAATCACAAAATTGATGCCGACTGCTTTAAGATAATGTTGCAAGGCTTCAAAATGCTGCTGGCTTGCTGCCCCCAAAAAGTCAGCAAGCTTTGGGGCATTCTGTAAAATTTGTTGGGTGTTTTTATCTTTACTATCCAAAATGCGTAGTGGGTTGGTGGTTAAGCGGCGCTGACTATCTTCATCCAATTGAGATTTTTTATCGGTTAAAAAATCCACCAAGGCTTGGCGATACGCCAGTCGTTCGTCTATCTCACCCAAGCTATTAATCTCAAGTTGCACCACGTCTAAAATACCCAATTTTTGCCACATTTGGTAGGTCATGATAATGAGCTCAGCATCGGCATCCGCCAATTCACTGCCAAAACTCTCAACCCCTAATTGGTGAAACTGACGATAACGGCCTTTTTGCGGTTGTTCATAGCGAAACATAGGACCAATGTACCAAAGTTTTGGATTGTCACCCCGCAATAAGTTATGCTCCACCACGGCACGTACCGCGCCTGCCGTGCCTTCAGGGCGTAGCGTCAATGCGGTAGGTGGGTTGGATTTGTCATAAAAGCTATACATTTCCTTTTCGACAATGTCAGTGGCATCGCCAATCGCACGGGCAAATAGCTGGGTTTCTTCAACGATTGGGAGGCGAATTTGCTCAAAGCCAAATTGATTGAGCACATCGATAAGGCTGCTTTCAAGTTGGCGCCACTCACTCGATGGGCGCGTAGATTCTGTCTCAATATGTAAGATATCATTAAAACCTTTAATGGATTTTAACATGGTCAATTTCCCAAAAAATGCAAACTAAAAAAATAAACGACACAAAAATTATTTAACCCGTAAAATTTCATTGGCGCGCTGCGCTTCACGTTCAGCCACTTTTTGACGGACCATGGCTTCAATCTCGTCAGCAAGCTTGGTGGTATCAATCAAATGTGATTTTTCCCCATTTTTGTAGACAAGGCTATTTGGACTAGCACCCACCACGCCGATATCCGATTCTTTGGCTTCCCCTGGACCATTGACTTTACAGCCAATCACCGACACATCCATTGGCTCACGGATATCTTCTAGGCGTTTTTCTAAGTCCATCATCACCCGAATCACATCAAACTCTTGGCGTGAGCAGCTAGGGCAGGCGATAAAATTCACCCCATTACTACGGATACCCAGTGATTTTAAGATATCAAAACCGATTTTAATTTCTTCTTCTGGCTCAGCGGCTAGCGAAATACGCATGGTATCGCCAATACCTTCTAGCAGTAGTCCGCCTAAGGCAATGGCAGACTTAACGGTACCGGTGCGGTACACCCCCGCTTCTGTCACACCTAGATGCAAGGGATTGTCAACTTGTGCAGAAATCAACCGATACGCATCCATGGTCAAAAACACATTACTGGCTTTGACTGAGATTTTAAATTGGTCAAAGTTATTACGATCTAAAATATCAATATGGCGCATCGCCGACTCAAGCATGGCTTCACCCGTGGGTTCACCATATTTTTTTTGGATGTCTTTTTCTAGTGACCCCGCGTTTACGCCAATACGCATACTGATGCCATGATGTTTGGCGGCGGCAATCACTTCACGCACCTTTTGTTCATTGCCGATATTACCTGGGTTGATACGTAAACAGTCTGCACCCGCATCAGCCACCGCCAGCGCAATTTTATAATCAAAATGAACGTCTGCTACCAGTGGCACAGAAACTTGTCTTTTGATTTCGGCAAAGGCTTTTACACTTTCCATCGTTGGCGTTGAGACGCGCATCAGATCAGCACCGGCATCGACACAGCGCTGAATCTGTGCCACAGTGGCATCGACATCACAGGTATCGGTATTGGTCATACTTTGCACACTAATGGGGGCGTCACCGCCTACTGCGACATTACCGACGTAGATTTTTTTGGTGAGTTTACGTTTGATGGGGTTATGCGCTGACATAGGCGTTCCTATTATTATAACTATTATAACGAATGATTTAGCGTATTTTTAAAGTGATAAGCCGTTAAGGTTTTAACGTAAAATTGGCTTTATCGTTTTGGGCATAATTGCTTAATTTAATCGGTTGTTTGTTCAAATCCAAGCTCACGTTGCTGGCTTTGTCGATATTGACTTGAAACGGCGCTTGACCTGTCAATTGGTAACTACCGCGTGCTTGCTCGCCATCTAAAATCGTATTGCCTGTCGCATCGACAATGGTGATTTTGGTGGTGTCTTTCACAAAAATGTCAATCGAAGCTTTGGCACCAGCTTGTCCTGTCGCTGCTGTACCACTGGCGTTATCAGCACTCACCGCAACACCGGTAATGGCAGAGCCTGTAGCGGGCAAGCCACTGGCAGTCACCGTGTTAGTCACAATCGCTGAGCCTGCATTGTTAAGCGACGCACCGCTGACTTGGTCTTGGGTTGGCATACTGGCAACAGCACTAGCGGGCGCTTGTTCAACCGAGTCATTATGTGCTTTGCTAACTTTATTAAAAATAAAAATCGCAAGCCCCAATACCAATAAAATCCCACCAATGACAAAAGGGTTAATACGCACACTGGGACGCGCTTCACGATTAAGCGTACCCATCGGCTGCATCGGGGCATTGATGACCGTGGCATATTTTTGTTTGAGGGTAGCGGGGTACTGGGCATCAAAACTTTGCGCGACCAGATTTTTATCCAAACCCAAAAAACGCCCATAGGTAGTGGCAAAACCGCGCGCAAAGGTAGGCTGTGGCAAGGCGTCAAAATCATTGGCTTCAAGCGCCCGAAGATGACTTTTTAAAATGAAAGTTTTGGCAGCCACATCGTCAATCGATAAGCCTTTTTTCTCACGGGCTTGTTTAAAACGCTGACCCAAAAGCTGGGTTGTGTCATGAACAGGGGTAGAGTTTTGTTGATTGTCGGTGTTATTGCTGTTTTCCATCTTATTTCCAAGTTGACGTTGGGGTTAAAAGTCCAGAACGAATCTGCTTTGCTTCATCGCTAAGGGGATAGCGATCCAAAAGCTGCTGCGCTAATTTTTGCGTTTCCATGGTATTGTTCGCAAGTTTGGCAAGCCTAATCCCTTGCGATAAAGTGCGCGGGTCAAGGTTGGATTGACCAATAATTTTAACCAAATCATTATACAGTGCCTGCGCCTCCAAAAATTTGCCATCGGTCAATAAAATATCAATCAGCTCTGTACGGGCGACGATGCTTTGGCGATTGGCATCGAGTGCTTTGATAAATGACTGTATCGCCAGTGGTTTGTTTTTGACCTTTAATGCTGTACGCCCTAAATTCTCTAACGCACTGGCACGACCGTCATACCCTAACGCAGAACCCGCAATTTGAAACTGGGCAATCGCTTCTTGGTTACGACTGAGTTGGGCGAGATAGACGCCATAGTTGTTGTTTGCTTGACTAAAGTCAGGATTGAGTGCGATGGCGTTTTTAAAATAAGCTTCGGCTTTTTGCATATTGCGCGGGCTGCCTTCTTGCTGCAATAACACGCCCATCATATCATTGGCTTCTGCTGACTTTGGATAAGACTTTAATGCACTTTCTAACTGTCGTTTGGCATCGTCTAATTTACCACCGCGAATATATTCAGCGGCGATCGCGGTGCGAATTCTGGCGATTTCTTCTGGATTTTTTTCCCAACGACTGGGGTCACTGGCAGTAACTGTCTGCGTGGTGACTTGTCGGGTAGTGGTACAACCGGTTAGGCAAAGGGTAAGGCTTGAAAGGCCAATCATGCCTGCGGCAAAAACCTTCGATAAAAAATTTGATTTGCCCGGCATTTTATCGTCGTCTATATGGTTGTCGTGTAATTGACACAAAATAGCAGGTTGACTGTGGTATAAATGAGTTTGACGTGAGTGACATGGTGGCATAACAAACTTACTCATAATCAAATGAACTAAATTGAATAATTAAAAATTTTGACAGTAGATAACCAATTTTAATCGTCGATAAAACCCAATAGCAAAACAAGCCTATCACTAAAAATGGCTATTACTATAGCAAAAAAACCTTGATAACACCAACCGATAAGGCTAACTTGCGCCTTTATCACGCCAAACTATTATAATGATAAAAGATTTAATGAGACGCTTTAGATTGTAACGTTTTGGACACTTTTTCTTGCCATTGTTTTGCTCGGCGGGTTTTATCAGTCACTTGTCCGACCAATTGACCACATGCCGCATCAATGTCATCGCCGCGGGTTTGGCGAATGGTACAGACAAAGCCTGCTTGGTTCAAGATATTGCTAAACGCATGGATACGATTGTTACTAGAGCGTCCGTAAGGCGCATGCGGGAACGGATTAAATGGAATCAAATTGATTTTGCAGGGCAAATCTTTGAGCAGATTGACCAGCTGACGGGCGTGTTCATCAGTGTCATTGACGTCTTTTAACATCACATATTCGATGGTGACGTGCTTTTTATGACGGGGGTTTTCGTCATATACATAAGATTTGGCGGCGGCTATCAGCTCTTTGAGTGGATATTTTTTATTGATGGGTACCAGTTCGTTACGCAGTTCGTCATTGGGTGCATGTAGGCTGATGGCAAGTGCTACATCAATGTCTTTGGCGAGCTCATACATCTTTGGCACGATGCCCGATGTTGATAGGGTGACGCGGCGTTTGGATAATCCAAAACCAAAATCATCGAGCATCAATGACATACTGGCTACCACGGGCTCATAATTTAACAGGGGTTCACCCATGCCCATCATCACCACATTGGTAACCCGATTTTCACGTTCAGTGACAGGCACATTTTCCATATAAGACTGGTTGGCCACCCACAGCTGTCCGATAATTTCGCTAGGGGATAAGTCCCGCTCAAAGCCTTGTTTGCCGGTGCTACAAAACGAGCAGTCAAGCGCACAGCCGACTTGTGATGAAATACACAAGGTTTTACGTCCAAACTGTTTGTTATCGTCAGCAGGGATGAGTACAGTTTCCACCAGCGAGCCACCTGCTACTTCAAACACCCATTTGCGGGTGCCATCTTCGCTAAATTGTTTAAACTTGACCGTTGGGGGCGACACAGTTGCCACTTCATCCAATGTTTCTTGTAGTTTTTTTGACAAATTCGTCATTTGATAAAAATCGGTCACGCCAAACTGATAAATCCACTTCATCACTTGGGTGGCACGAAACGGTTTTTCGCCTAGATTGGCAAAAAACTGACTTAACTCAGCCTTACTCATGCCAAGTAAATTGGTTTTTGCGGTAAGGTCTTGGGGATTGACCATTTCTGGGTTTTGAATGACAGGAATTTGGGTCATAGCGGTCGTATAAGCGTGTCAAATAAACAAGATAGTATACTAAAATCTCAACTATTTGTCATGGTAAAACATAGTGACTTGTTAGCAGCTTTATATACAATATCTTTACCTCCCATATGTTGCCCAAATTGGCATGGCGAAATGGGTAAAATATCGACAAATCAAATAGCGACGAATCAAATAGCGATAATAAGAATTATCATGATTAGGCATAAAAATGCCAATAACCACTTCCATTCAAGCGAAACAAAATCAACCGTGCGACGGACTAACCTAGCAGACCAATGGGGCAGCTGATAAACCACTTCGCCATTGACATGCTTACCGCCTCGATACCAAAGTTTAAGCTGTTTTAACATATGTTTATGCCCATTTCTATGTCTAAATCTAGGTCTAACAAATTGATGAGTATGACACTATTAAACTTCTATTGGGTTAAGTCTATATGACAAACAAATAAAAAATCGTAAAAAATTGATATAAAAACTCACCCGATTGTTTAAAAGAGGGGGAAATGGGGAGTATGATAAATGCGTAATATTTTTAGCCAAAGTATGAACAATAAAAGTTATAATGTTCCCCCATTTTTGAGCCCATCATGCTTTTTTATTTATGTGCAACCATCCATTGCTTACTCCCCTCAATATCGGCGACCAGACCATCGCCAACCGCATCATCGTTGCCCCGATGGCAGGCGTCACTGATAAGCCTTTTCGCATGCTGGCTAAGTCCTTTGGCGCAGGGCATGCCGTGTCAGAGATGATGACGTCTGATGCCACTTTGTTTGCCCATCACAAAACGCTGTATCGTGCCAATTTTGATGGCGAAATCGCGCCTATTTCTGCGCAAATCGCTGGTTCAGACCCAGAAAAAATCGCCGAAGCGGCTCGCTATCAAGTTGCCAATGGGGCGCAAATTGTCGATATCAATATGGGTTGCCCGGCAAAAAAAGTTTGCAAAAAGCTTGCCGGTTCTGCGCTACTCAAAGATGAAGACTTGGTCAAGCGACTATTAGATGCCACGGTCAATGCAGTGGATGTGCCAGTCACGCTAAAAACCCGTCTAGGCTATGCCAATGGCGAAGAAAATATTTTACGTGTCGCACAAATGGCAGAAGAGGCAGGTATCGCCATGATTGTGATACATGGACGCACCCGCGAAGATAAATATCTGGGCAGCGCTCGCTATGAGTTAATTAAAGAGGTCAAAAATCTTCTCACCATTCCTGTTATCGTCAATGGCGATATAGACAGCCCGCAAAAAGCCAAACAAGTATATGAGCAAACAGGCGCTGATGGCATTATGATTGGGCGAGCAGGGCAAGGGCAGCCTTGGATTTTTCGTGATATTGCGCATTATCTAGAGACTGGTGAAATCTTGCCCAGTCCAACGATGGATGAGTTAAAAGAGATTGTATTAAGCCATTTGCAAGAGATTTATGCGTTTTATGGTGAATACTCGGGGTGTCGTATCGCTCGTAAACATATTGCTTGGTATACCTCAGGCATTGCCAATTCCAATGCGTTTCGCCAAGCCATGTATGAAGAAGATACCACCGCTGGGCAGTTTAACGTGGTCGCGCGGTTTTTAAAGACCGCGGAATTTGATTAAAACCTCTACTATAAAACAGTCAATCGTAGCGCGCTTATGACTTTTTAGAAACAAAGATTCGCAAAAAGTCATTATTGATGAATTTAAAATCTGTTAAAATTTTGCTGAGTCTGTGTAAAAGACCGATATCAAACAATAACCACATATTATTAATCAAATCAGATCAAATCAAATCATAAGGAGTCAGCGATGGCACAATTACGAATTGGCGACACGGCACCAAATTTTGACGCACAAACCACCGAAGGCAACATCAATTTTTACGATTGGCAAGGTGATAACTGGGTGGTTTTATTCTCACATCCGGCAGACTTTACCCCAGTTTGTACCACGGAGTTAGGACGCACGGCATCATTGGGTGACGAATTCAAAAAACGCCATGTCAAACCCATTGCTTTATCAGTCGATAGCGTCGAAGATCACAAAGCTTGGGCGGGCGATATCTCAGAAACCCAAGGCTGCGAGGTGAATTTCCCCATCATTGCAGACGCTGACAAAAAAGTATCGGAAGCTTACGACATGATTCACCCAAATGCGTCAACCACGCACACGGTTCGTAGCGTATTCATTATCGATCCACAGCATAAACTGCGGTTAACTTTCACTTACCCAGCCGCCGTAGGTCGTAACTTCAATGAAATTTTACGGGTGATTGATGCCTTGCAATTGTCAGATAATTATGGCATTGCAACGCCAGTTGAGTGGCAAGACGGAGACGATGTGATTATCCCACCAAGCGTCAAAAATGAAGAAATCGCCGCGAAATTCCCAAAAGGTCATAAAGAAATTAAGCCTTATCTACGCACCACGCCCCAACCGAATAAATAACCGTTTATGTTAAGTTTGAAATCAAAAACTTAGTCGCTTGACTGGGTTTTTTTATGCCAACTCTTCCATTAAATATACTCAACTAAACTTAAAGGTACTGAACTAAATTTACAGAACGGATGCTGAGTAACCATAAATATTTGGCTAAACTTCGATTAATGGTCTAATAATGGATATAAAGAATGATAAACAATCAAGTTAAAGGCGGCTTTAAAACCAGCGCATTGCTCATGCTTGCCCTGACTGGTTGCCAAACGGTGCATACTAACCCATCAGCACCTATTGAAAGAGTGCCATACGTGCAGCTGCCCATCTTTATCGGCTCTACCCCAACCACTAATTCTTTACAGAGTTATGATTGGCAGCTTAACAATATCAATAGCACAGATCCGATTACGTGGAATGGTTCATACTTGCAAACACAGAATGGCAAAGTCACGCTAAACTTTAACCAAAATCACATAACCTATAATGTAGGCTGTAACCAACTATCAAATCAATATAGCCTAAGCAAAAATACCATGCAACCCATTGGGACAGGTATTAGTACTTTAATGGGTTGTGGTGAATTGCAAGCACGGGAACAATGGCTTGCTAAACAGATGCAAAGCCCAAGTGAGCTACAAATAATGGAAACTCAAGTAGATGCAGTATTGTCGCAAACCACGGCTGATGGTAGCTGGCTTCAGTGGGTAGGTAAATTAAAGCCTGAAGTAAAATACGGCAAAGGGGAAACCGTATTTTTGGAGGTCAAACCCAAATGGCAGTATTGCGACAACGTCACCGATAAAAAGTGCCTAGAAGTGCGCGACATCAATTATGACAATCAGGGACTAAAAACAGCGGTGGGTCAATGGTATCTTCTCGATGCGCCCATCATGGGTTATCGTCATGATGAAAGCGCACAGCGGGTTTTGCGATTGACTCGCTATCGCACCCCACCCACCGATACCAAAGGCTACGGCAACCTTTATCAGCTTGATAGCGTGATTGAAACCAAGACTCTGGCAAAATAACCGAATTCATCAAAAAAAGCGATGGCTAACACGAGTCATCGCTTTTTTATTGGCAAATTATTTGTGGCGAATCGCCCACGACTGGTGAATAGGGCGTTTACTATCAAAATCAAAGCCGATGGTTTGGCTGGTCATTTCTTCAACGTGATAACGGTTGTTGATTTCGTCATCTAGCACAAATTTGGTAAAGTTATTGGAAAAATATAACACGCCTTCAGCGGATAAGCGATTCATGGCACGGTTGATGAGTGGTACGTGGTCGCGCTGCACATCAAAGGTACCTTGAAACTTCTTGGAGTTAGAAAAAGTCGGCGGATCGATAAAAATCACATCGTACTGCTCAGTATTGCTTTTAATCCATTCAAAAATATCTTGGGCAATAAACTGGTAGCTTGGCAAATCTGGCAAGCCGTTTAGGGCAAAATTTTTGCGTCCCCAATCCAGATAGTTTTGTGATAAATCCACCGATGTCACCGCTTTTGCCCCGCCCAATGCCGCATGCACACTGGCAGTACAAGTATAAGCAAACAGATTAAGCACCGTTTTACCGCGTGCGTTTTCTGCAATAATTTTTCGGATGCTGCGATGGTCAAGGAATAACCCTGTATCCAAATAATCGCTAAAGTTCACCAAAAAATACGCCCGTTGGTTGTTGGCGGTTGGCTCGCTGACCACATGGAATTTACCCGAATTGGCTTTTTTCTCATACTGCTCATTGCCGGATTGGCGGGCGCGGGTTTTGATAAACACTTGCTCACGGTTCACTTGCAAGGCTTCACGCACGCCATGCAGCGCTAGATTAAAGCGTTTTTTGGCGGTCTCTAACGGGATTGATTTGGGGGCGGCATATTCTTGCACATGCACAAATTCGCCATACACATCCACCGCTACTTTAAAATCAGGTAAGTCGGCATCATACACCCGCAGATTGGTCACGGCTTGTTTGTGAGCCAGCTTACGCAGATTGGCAAGATTTTTTTGTAGTCGATTGATAAAATCTTGACCTTCTTCTACGGCGATTTCACGTTTTTCAAAGCGCGTAATCAACGGTGTGTCTTTACTCTTTAACAGCTCACCATAACGAAAATAAACGGTGATAGCGCCATTATGACAGCGCAGGGTTTTTGGCTCGGCAAGGGGTAGTACGTCGGCTTGTTCAACTTTGGCAGCGAGGACACCCAAAGTCACTTTGGCAGGGCTATCTGCAAACAGCGCTTGTAATTTTTTACCCAAACCTTGATACAAGGGTTTAATCAATTCTTCTTCACCTAGACGCTCACCATACGGTGGGTTGGTGATAAACAGGGGATTGACCCAACCATTGACTTGTTTTTCTAGTGCCAAATTAAGGGTCGCCAGTGAGCGCTGCTGCAAGGTAATACGGTTGATGATAGGCGTCAAACCTGCGGCGATTAAATTTTTATGCGTGGCTCGAACCGCGCCTGAGTCCATATCAAAAGCAAATACCGCGGGCATCTCGCCATTTGCCATGGCATTTAGGCGATGATGAAAACGGGTTTGCGCGTCTTGCACCATAGCCTCCCAAAGGGCAGTATCATGATGTTGCCATGCATAAAACCCAAATTGGCTATCGGCTTTATCCAGTCCTACGGCATAATCTGCGCTCATCAGCAAGGCTTCAATAATCAGCGTGCCTGAGCCGCACATCGGGTCGACGATACTGTCAAATTGGGTGGTGTGAAAATTCACGCTATAGAGCAGGGCAGCCGCCAAGTTTTCTTTGAGTGGCGCTTCAGTCATCGCAGCACGATAACCACGGCGGTGCAAACTGGTACCTGATAAGTCTAAATACAATTCAGCTTGTTTGTCACCCACCGTAGCGACAATGCCAAAATCGGGGTTTTTATCGACATTGGGGCGACGACCGAACTGCTCGTTAAATTGGTCGGCAATCGCATCTTTGACACGCAGCATGGTGAATTGCTGGTTGGCTTGTACGCGCTTATCTAGGGTCAAACGAATCGCAAAGGTCTGCTCCAAATCAAATAACTGGGTCCATTTGACAGTTTTGGCAAAGGTATAGAGCTGATCTGCAATATCGTACTCGGGATTGATGTTCTTTTTGCCCAGTGGTAGCAATACCCGCGATGCCACACGAGACCATAGACAAACTTGATAAATCTGCGCCAACGTCAATGTCGCCATCAGCCGACCCGTGCGCTCAATTTGTGTATCTATACCAAAGCTTGCCAGCTCAGTTTGCAAGGGAATCTCTAGCCCATCGGCACAAGTGATTACAATGTGAAAAGTTTGCCCGACGGGCGTTGTATTGCTGTCTGTCATAAATACTGCCAAAAAAAGTCAAAGTTGATTAATGGCGTATTTTAGCATGATTAGCAAAGGACAAATGACAGAATGTCTGAAATTATGGGGAAGTTTTTACCGATGGAGCTACTTCGCTTGGCATTGCGCTTGGCATTAAAAGCTGCATATGAGGGTAAGGTGTGGCAATGCCGGCATCATCGAGTGCTACTTTGATTTGTTCGCGTAGATTTTCTTTGATAAATGGCATTCGAGACACGTGTGGCGGATTGACCCAAAACCGCACGATAAAAAACACCCCAAAATCGCCAATTTTATCCACTGTCGCTGTGGGCGCAGGACGCTCTAATACCTCTTTGGTGTTGGCTAAAATATCAAGAATGATAGCGCGAGCAGTTTCAATATCCGCTTCCAACGCGATACGCACTTCAATATCAAAACGAATCAGATTTTTGGCAGTTAAATTAATGACTTCCGCTGAGGCAACGGTTGAATTGGGGAAAATCACAGTGATATTGTCACGGGTCAAAATTTGGGTAGTGCGCAAGGCGATTTGCACCACTTTACCTTCTTTTTCATTGATGCTGACCCAATCACCGACTTGAAACGACTGCTCAATCAAAATGGTGATACCGGCAATAAAGTTGGCAAGTGTGGCTTGTGCCGCAAAACCCACTGCGATACCTGCAATCCCAAGACCTGCGACCACAGACACAATATCAAAACCAAACTGCGACATCACCGAGGCAATCCACAATACGATGATGAGCATGGACAACAAATTGTGCAGTAATTGTTCAATCGACGCGTTTAGCCCATAATTTTTGAGCATTTTTTGCATCAAATAACCGAGGTTGTACCACGCCATATAAAAAATCACTGACCAAATACCTGCTTTGGCAGTGGCTTTGACTGTTTCAGGTTCAAAATTAAGCTGGCTCATCACCGCAAGCAAACTTGAAAACAACCACATCAACCGTGCGATAAGCCTTAACGATTGGCTGTATTTACTGTCTTTGGCGATAAAACGGGCAGAATTGATGAGCAATAAACTTAACCGATAGACCACGCCCAAAATTGCCAACAGCACCATAATTTTGATGCCTGTACTGGCAAGTTTGGAGAGATACAGCGGCCAATTAACCGCTTCGTCTTCGAGCGAACCACCGACTGCTTTATAGACGTCATAATACAAGTCGTGATAGATATTTTTAAAAAATTGGTTCACGGACATACAATGAGTGATCTCGAGTCAAAAAATCAAAATAAAATAAGGTGTTTGGCTTAATTTGAGTTAAAGGGTGGGCAATATCGCAAGTAATTTATCCATATGCCCCTTGGCGCGGACATTGCGCATCTCATGAACCAGCTTGCCTGCGTTGTCGAAAATTAAGGTTGAACGCACCACGCCAAGGCTGACTTTGCCGTACAGTTTTTTTTCGGCAATGATGCCAAAATATTGGCAAAGTTGTTCATCGGTATCACTCACCAGTGCAAAATTAATCTGTTGGTTGGCGATAAATTTTTCATGGCTTTTGACACTATCTCTTGATACGCCAATGACTTGGTAGCCAAGCTGCTGCAAGTGGGTCAAATGCTGGCTAAAATCTTGCGCTTGCACACTACAGCCTGAGGTGTTGTCTTTTGGATAAAAGTACAGAATCAAGCCTTTGTCTGCTTGTTTGGCATAAGCTAGCAGATTGATTTGACGCTGGATAAATTGCGGCTGATTTGTAGAATGACGGCTGGTATCCGCTTCAACCGTGGTGACCAAAAAATTGGGTAGTTGAGTCATGGGCATTTCCCAAGCAAAAATTGAACTAACAATATCAGAAAGCCAGATTGAGTACAAACTTCTTCATACGACAAAATAAAAAAAGACCAGTAAACAACTGGTCTGGTGGTGCGGCGCTATCGATTATGGTATTGAGTGTAACCAATTAGGGACGGGCTTTATTAAATTTAACGCCGTTGCCACACGCTTTCATACGCGCACTGATGTCTTGAAAAGTTTTGTTTTGGCGAACATCTTTCCCACTTTTTACCCAGGTATCAAGCTCATTTTTTTGCGCTTGGGTGATTTTTGCTTGTTCATCTACCACACAAGTACATACTTTTTTTGCAGAAGCGGCATCAGTGATGTGTTTTTCGGTCATTTGGGTAGCGCAAGCATTGACATACTGTGGGTTGGCGGCATGTGCGGCAAACGGCAAAACCATGCTAGCAAATAGGGTCACGATGGCTGAATGTTTCATAGTTTATCCTCATAAGAGACAGCAGTATAGAACAGCAGGTGTTCAATCGTACAATGGCTAGCTTTACCGTTGACGCAATAAAGCTGGCAGGATTTGATGATGATAGATTACTGATAAATAGTCGGGTCATCTATTTCAGCTTGTAAAAAACCTTGCTGACGTAGATAACAGCTATCGCAGTGCCCGCAGGCGCGTCCTTCGCTATCTGCGCGGTAGCATGACACGGTCAAAGCATAATCCACCCCCAGCGATACCCCCAACTTAATGATTTCTGCTTTACTTAAATGCAACAATGGCGTTGCAATGTGGAGATGATTGCCCATCACACCGGCTTTGGTAGCGAGATTTGCCATCTTTTCAAAGGCTTCAATATATTCAGGACGACAATCAGGATAGCCTGAGTAATCGACTGCATTGACACCAATCACAATGGCATTGGACTGTGTCACCTCTGCCAATGCCAGCGCATACGACAAAAAGATGGTATTACGCGCAGGTACATAAGTAATTGGAATGCTGTCATTATGCTGATTATCGCTAAAATCTGTTTGTTTGGCATCGGGTACCACCAGCGAAGCATCGGTCAACGCCGAGCCACCTAACTGTGCCAAATCAATATCGATAATACGATGGTTGACTTGGGCAGTCACAGCGATTTTTTTGGCGGCATTCAGTTCGCTATTGTGGCGCTGACCGTAGTTAAAGCTTACCGCTGTGACGTTGGCATAATTGGCTTTTGCCCAGTAAAGGCAAGTCACGGAATCTAGCCCGCCCGAGAGTAAGACGACGGCGTTTTGTGGTGTGGTTGATGTACTCATAAAAATTTACTAACGACAAAAGGTGTATTTTATCAGAACTGAAGCAATTGTTGATGGGAAAATATGGGGATAAAAATAGTCAACGCAATATTAGCCAAAAAACATTTCAAAAAACTGCTATCACTGCCAGTAAATATTTGCGTATTCCACTAAAAAACCTTATAAAATAACCAAGAAGTTTTAAACCGAGAGTTAAACTACGTTATCCGACACTTTAGCCCGAACCATACCATTGTAGTCATTGTGCCATTTTTCATTTCTTCTTTTTTTAAGGTCACTCATGATAGTTCAAACCCATTTTGTTACTAACAATGCCATCTTATCAGCCATAAGCGTTGGCTTGCTGTATTTGACAGGTTGTAGTGTTGCGCCCTCAACCGCCAAGCCCGATAGCAATACCATTACTATCCCTACTATTCCTGCCACCCAAGCGAACCCAGATACCCAAGCACTCACCACGCGCTCGCTAGACAAGGCGTTACAAAAATGCGCCAGCGAGTTTTTGGAGAAAACCCAGCCGACAATGACCGCTAAGCTTTCGCAAAAAACTTACCCCCTGTGCTTTAATGGCTTCGCGGTGATGTATTCGGGTGTCACCAAAACCCCGATTTGGGTCGCTGAGCATTTAACACGACAACGAATAACGGCTGCCAAAACCTTGGTCAGAGAGGATAACTTTCATGAAGAAACTCGCCTGCCAACCGAGGTGCGTAGCTTATTGAGCGATTATACCCGTACCGGATTTGACAGAGGGCATTTAGCGCCCAATGCTGATATGGCAAACCCGGACTCACAATTTGATAGTTTTAGTTTGGCCAATATTGCACCACAAACACCTGACAACAACCGTAAAACTTGGGTAAAAATTGAAACACAAACTCGCAACCTGACCAACCAATACGGCTCAGCTTATGTGGTGACAGGGGTGGCATTTCTAACACCGGAAGTCAAACGGCTAAAAAATCGTGTGCTGGTGCCATCGCATTTTTTTAAAGCGGTATATTTGCCATCACAACATCAAGCGATAGCGTTTTTTAGCCCGAATGATGATAGCGGAACCGTTGAAAAAATTAGCCTAAGCACCCTTAAAAAACGCACCGGGGTCAATGCATTTCCCAGTTTGCCGAGTAATGTAGCAACTATTTCACCATAACCATAAGTAGTAATTAGCAAGTCAAAAACTAGCAAATTAGCAACTAAACAAGGGAAAAAGATGAGTGCTTTTAAACCATTTCAAAATGATAGCCAAAGCGTTGGCTTGGGCGAATTTACCCTTGAGAATCAAGGAGAGCAAGTCAATCTCTATGGCAGTGCGACGTTTACGTTGGATAAACAAAGTTTAGCCACGGCAAAACAATTACAAGATGTGTTGAACCAAATCATTGCGTATTTAGAAGTCCATCAAGCGCAAACGGTGGAAAAATCTGCCACGCAACAGCAGCAAGCGTCGCACGTGGACGAAGTAAGTAATCCTTTCTTATAAATAAAAAAAGCGCAAATCAAACAATTTGCGCTTTTTATGAGTCAACTATTCATTGGTAAACTAGGCATTAAAACTGATAGTTAAAGCCAATTTTAGTTTTGCTATCGACACGGTTATCAACCAGTGGGCTGTCTTTTTGCTCATCGCTCAAATATTCTAAATGCTGACTGATAAACGCACTCCAGCGTGGTGAAATGGCGTAACTGGCACTGACATTGACATAGGGGGTAACGCTACTATCAGCGTTATAAGCTTTTATCCTGGTGCGTAGTGATTCTTGCTCAGAAACACCAAAGTAGTAATTGTTGTACTTGTCATTGTACCACTGCAGTCCTAATTCAGGATAAATGGTGATTTTATCATCCATTGCCTTAAATCTGCTCAAATGCGCCACTTTTGCGCTGGTACCATCACTGCGACCTAACGCATCAGTTTCCAGTTGCGCTTTAAAGCCACCATACGGGGTGATGCGCATATAGCTAGTGCCCACCATAGCAGACCATTTACGCTCATCGAGTCCTTTTAACGCCGCTGTACTCGCATCGTCTGGATCAAATGAACGGCTATCGTAGCTTGCGGTCAATCGCCATTCGTTTTGTGCGTCTTTGTAGGGATAATAGCCCGCTTCACTGCCTTCAATGTAGAATCGATTGTTGTCATAAAATGCCTGTGGCATGATCGTAACATCATTGTCCTTGTCGTACGCATAATGATTGATTGACGCGTTTAACCCTAGTTTAAAGCGGGCATTGGTATCCACTGGCATAGAGGCTGCGTGGGCAAATGCTGTGTCCAACATACTGGCAAGTACCAGACAAGGCGCGAAAAATTGTTTCATAAAAACATCCTGTGAGAGTGGGTCATACAAAAAAGTGCTGACAGGCGTAAAGCGTAGAAAATAACAACCGATTCGCCTGTGAACCATACAGCAAGGTGATAAATTTATTATGGCATAAAAAGGTCAGCGCAAATAGTTGAATTTAAAGGTGCGATAGATGAAATCCAAGCCAGCATAAATCATTGAGCTACCTTGAGAACACCATTAAAATGTTATAATATAACATTTTTAATATTCTCAATACTTGATTTGGCGACCCAGCATGATAAACGCATTGATTAACAAATATGCTTTTTTTAGCCGACCTTTTTTGCTACTAAGGCTACTAAAAACCCCCACGATTGCAGGGGTAACATTGACGATGAGCCTATTGGGGGGATTAACAGGCTGCCAAAAGCAAACTGATAATCAATCCACCTCAAATCAATCCGCATCAAATAGCTCAGCTACAACAGTCTCATCAAACACCGTTATTGATACCCAATTACCCACCGTGTATGCCACCACCAATGTGTGGGGTTCGGTGGCTAAAGCGGTCGGGGGGGATAAAGTCAATGTGATTGTGGGGGTCGATGATTTATCACAAGATCCGCATGATTATCAAGCCACAGCGACCGACAAGCTTAATATCACTAAGTCCGCTGTCATGCTGGTCAACGGTGGCGGGTATGATGATTGGGGTATGAGCTTAGCTCAGTCGGTGAGTCACAAACCTGTGGTGATTAATGCCGTAGCACTTTCAGGGCTGTCGCCTAACACGGACAATGCGGCAGATGAGTCTGCCAGTGAACAACACCAACACGACACCCAACAAGAAATAAAGACCGCTCATCCGCAACCATCAGATCATCCTCACGTGCCCAGTGAAGCGCATAGCGAAGTACATAGTCACTCGCACGGTGACTTCAATGAGCATGTGTTTTTCTCCCTCGATACAGCAAAAAAAGTGGCTGAAGCAGTCAACAAACAATTGGCTGCAACATCGCCTGCCAATCAAGCAATTTATGCGAAAAATACCCAGCAATTCATCCAGCAAATTGATGCGCTTAAAGTCAAAGCCCAACAAATCGGACAGCGAAAAGCCATCACTGCCTTTGCTACTGAGCCCGTCATCGGGTATTTGCTAGCAGATATGGGCATCAAGGATGTGACGCCAAAAGCCTATGCTGTGCAATCAGAGACGGATGCGGGGGTATCGGTCAAAGTGCTCAATGACAGCAAAAGCCTGCTGAGCAATAAACAAGTGGGTTTGTTGGTGGTCAATGCCCAGACCGAAGATGCCACCTCAAAGCAACTAATCACATTGGCGAAGGCATCAACAGTCCCGGTTGTGGCGGTCTATGAAACCTTCCCCGATGGCGTGACAAGCTATACGCAATTTATTGAAAAAACCCTGGATGATTTTGCGGCCGCGACGCGCTAATTTTAACTAGCCTAAAAATTTTAGATTACCCATTAGCGCATTTGGGGAAAAATTTGCGTTAATTGGTATAGTATTGGCTGGTTATCGCTTATAATGCTTAATTTTTAGCCCAGATTTTTTGCAATGTGATATTGCCAATCAACCATCCTCGCCTTTAGGATCTTGTCGTTAATCTTGCCGTTAGGATGAAGAAGTAGCCACCATGCCCATGTCAACCACCAAAATAGCCAATAGCGAGCGGCAGTTTGCGCAGGCTATTCATTGCCAATCGTTTGTCAAACTGCCCCAATCACAGCAAGTCGTTTTGCAAGTCAAAGATGGCAGTATGCACTTTGGACAACGTCTGCTCTGGCAGGATGTCAATTTTTCGATTTTATCGGGTGAATTTGTGGCATTGCTCGGCGCTAACGGTACAGGCAAGACGACATTGCTGCGAAGTTTACTCAAACTTGTGCCACTATCAAGTGGTTCAATCACGCTTGGCAAAGATATTCGAGTGGGCTATGTGCCTCAGCTCAAAGACTTTGCGCCAAAACTACCGATTCGGGGTAGGGACTTGGTGCAGCTAGGGCTGGATGGGGAAAATTATCTGTTTGGTCTGTTTAGCCCCAAAAAAACCTTGGGCGGTTTTTGGCAGACAGCAAAACAAAAAAAATATTTGGTGGATAAAGCCATTGCGGAAGTCGGCGGTGAGTCATTTTGTGATGCGCCGCTTACCATGCTGTCGGGTGGTGAGCAGCAGCGCATGCGTATCGCCCAAGCCTTGGTCGCTGAGCCTGATGTTTTGTTGATGGATGAGCCGCTGCTGAGCCTTGATGTGGCAAGCCAGTATGTGGTCAGTGATATTTTAGCCCATCGCAAACAAGCACATCATACCGCGATTTTGATGATTAGCCATGAACTCGAGCCGATTATACCTTTGGTAGATAAAGTGCTGCGCCTTGAAAATGCGACTGCCAACCTCGGTGGTATCGACTTAATCAATCGATTTCGCTAATTTATTTGCTTCAATCAAAAACAAGCCATCACATTCGATGGTTTTTTAACTTTTGGAATTTACATGCTGCTCACGACTTGGCTACATACCATCATCAATTTTGATAACTTTGCTGAGCTGTTGCCCTTGGTATCAACGTCCATCGTGGCCGCGGTATTGTTGGGTGTGATGGCGGGATTCATTGGACCGATGGTACAGGCACGGGATATGGCGTTTGCCGTGCATGGGACAGCAGAGCTGTCGTTTGCAGGGGCGGCGTGTGCCTTATGGTTAGGGTCTTCAGTGACGCTAGGTGCCGTCATTGGGGCGGTGACGGCTGGCATGGTGCTAGGGGTCATGGGGATTGATGGCAAAAACCGCAACTCAGTGGTGGGTATTTTGTTGCCATTCGGGCTTGGGCTGGGGGTGTTGTTTTTATCCTTGTATCAAGGGCGCTCCTCCAATAAATTTGGCTTATTAACCGGGCAAATTGTTGCAATCACGCCCGCTGAATTGCAGTCGATGTTAGTGGTTGCGGTGATTGTACTGTCAATCATTGCCATATTTGGTCAGCGCATGTTATTTGCCGCAGTCGATCCGCAAGTTGCCCAAGCGCAGCATTTGAATTTAACATTTTTATCTTTGCTGTTTATGTTTGCACTGAGTCTTGTGGTGGCGGTGAGTGTGCAGTTTGTCGGTGCATTGCTGCTATTATCGTTACTCATCACGCCTGCGGCAGCGGCGAGTCAAGTGACGGCTAGACCTATCTATGTCTATTTGTTGTCTATGCTGTTTGCCATTATCGCTGGAGTTGGCGGCATATTATTATCGTTAGGACCTGGACTGCCGATTTCACCTTATATCACCACCATTTCATTTGTGATTTATTTAAGCTGCTGGGGAATTGGCTACCTACGAAAAAAAGCAGGATGGAACAAACGCCTAGCCGCAAACTTTTCTTAATCAACAGGGTATAAAAAAAGCGCAAATGGTATCAATTTGCGCTGTTTGTATATGGATGTGTATTTAAACTTTAAACTTCAGCCAGGCTAGTAGGGGCATCGATGGTTTCAATCACGCCACCGCCTAAACAGATGTCATCTCGATAAAACACACAAGACTGACCGGGTGTCACCGCGCGCTGTGGCTCGTCAAACACCACTTTTATGGTGTCACCCGTTTCATCAAGGGCAAAAACTGTACAGGCTTGATCGGGCTGACGATAGCGCGTTTTGGCGGTACAGCGATAGCCTTGGGCAGTAAACAGTTGGGCGGGTGCATCAACCACCCAGTCAAGCTTATAAGCAGTCAATTCAGTGGATTGTAACATCGGATGGTCATGCCCTTGACCGACAATCAGGCGATTATTATCCAAGTCTTTGTGCAACACAAACCAAGGCGCCTCATCTCTATCTTTGACCCCACCAATACCAATACCCCCACGTTGACCGAGTGTGTAATACATTAAGCCATCGTGGGTGCCGATTTTTTTGCCATCATCGGTATAGATATCGCCTTTTTGAGCGGGCAAATACTGCTGTAAAAAGTCTTTAAAGCGTCGCTCGCCGATAAAGCAAATGCCGGTAGAGTCTTTTTTCTTCGCTGTCGCTAAATCATATTGCTCGGCAATACGGCGTACTTCAGGTTTTTCTAACTCACCCACAGGGAACAAGGTTTTGGCGATTTTATCGCCTGCCACCGCGTGCAGAAAATAGCTTTGGTCTTTATTGTTATCAAGTCCGCGCAGTAGTGGCGCTTTGCCAGTTTCATCACTAAAACCGCGGCGCGCATAGTGACCGGTGGCAATATAATCCGCCCCCAAAGTTAGCGCATAATCCAAAAAGGCTTTAAACTTGACTTCTTTGTTGCATAAAATATCAGGATTTGGGGTGCGACCGGCGCTATATTCCGCCAAAAAATGCTCAAATACGCGATCCCAATATTCCATGGCAAAGTTGGCGGTATGTAGCTTAATGCCGATTTTATCGGCGACCGCTTGCGCATCGGCAAGGTCAGTCATGGCGGTACAATACTCGGTACCGTCATCTTCTTCCCAGTTTTTCATAAACAAGCCTTCAACATCAAAGCCCGCTTGTTTGAGCAAAACGGCGGTGACAGAAGAATCAACGCCTCCTGACATCCCCACAATGACGCGGGTTTTGGCAGGGCTCGCAATATCAGATAAATTAACAGCAGTTGAATATGTCATAATTTTTAAAAGTGCCAAAAGCGTTATTATAGCAAATTTATTGCTTGTTAAAAATCAATAAACCTGCCACAATACCGTTATCGGATGAGCCGATATCGAAAAAACCCAACTTATTCTCGTAAGTTGGGTTTTTTAATGCGCAAATTATATTAATTGATTTTTTCAAATTCACTGATTGGCTTTAATAGATAAAGCGACATTGTAAATTCACAAACATTCTTTATATAACCTTTACTTATGATAAAAAATTTGGGGCTGGTATGCGTTGGATATTTCTGACCGTCATTGTATTGTTGTTTGAATTGTTTACTTATGGCGCGGGGCGGGGGCTGCAGTGGTGGGCAGGGTCTTGGTTATCCGATCGGTCTTCTCGCTATTTGATGATTAGTCTATTTGTGATGAGTAATGCGTTATTGGTATTTGGCATCGCACGATTGACGAGCTTTGGGCTTAAGCTGTCTATGACTTGGCTGACTATTTTGTGGTTTGTCATCATGTCGATGGTGGCGGTGGGCATTATCAATTTGGTGTTGATGAAAGTTGCCCCGCAATTTTTTAATGCCGTGAGTTATCAAACTTACGGAGAACGCATTTTGTTGCCGCTGGTGTTTTTTGGCATGGTGTTGATGGGTATTTATAATGCTTATACACCCACCATTCGTCATATCACCTTGACTGCCAATCAGCCACTTGCTAAACCTATTCGGATTGGGATGGTTTCAGACCTGCATTTGGGTCTAATGGTCGGTGAGCGGCAAATTAACCGATTAACCGATATGGTAAAAGTACACAACGTGCAACTGCTGCTGATGCCTGGCGATATCATGGATGATAATGTTGACTATTATACCTCGCAAAATATGCAGCCAGCACTGCAGCAACTAGCAAATGCAGTGCCAATGGGCGCGTATGCCACGCTAGGCAATCATGATATGTATGGGCATGAAGGCGAGATTCGCGATGCGATCCAAAAAGCCAATATCACCTTATTGGCAGATGACAAAGTGTTGGTTGATAATCAGTTTTGGTTGGTAGGACGACTGGATAATCATGCCAGTTATCGTAAAGCGACCAAGGACTTAATACCGTCAAATACGGATAAGCCGATAATTTTACTTGACCATGAGCCCAATGAGATTGAACAAAACGTACAATTACCGATTGATTTGCAAGTGTCTGGACATACCCATAATGGGCAAATATTTCCTGCCAATTTCATTGTCAAATTCTTAAATCGTTTGGGTTACGGCTATGAACGTATCAACAATACCGATGTGATTGTAAGCTCGGGGTATGGTTTTTGGGGTGTGCCGTTTCGGTTGGGCTCGCAAGCGGAGCTTTGGGTGATTGATTTAGTCGGTAAAAAATCCTAAATACGATTATTGCCATAAGAGATTACTGTATAGACACTGTCTGCATCATCAGTTGTATATTGCTACGAATATCCTCGAGTGATATGTGGTGGTCTTGCTGCAGACAGTAACTTAAATTATTTAATATAATCCCTGCATACGTATGCCCTTGAAACTCCAAGTCGCCTGGGCGTCCATGACGCTTGGCATGCTCAATATAATTTTGTTTGATTAACGCATACATATCATCATATAAATGGATATTTGGGGTTTTGATTTGCCAAAAAGCCAGTATGCGTTGTTTTTGCGCGTGAATAAACGCCCAAAATTGTTCCAAACACATCAGTAAATTTTCTTGACTGGCGACACTAAAGCGTTCAGTTAAAAACTTCTCATACACTTGGCGAAAATTACTCACCATTTTCTCCGCCAGCGCCTCTTTACTGGCATAATGACGATAAAAGGTTGAGCGATTAATCGCTGCAGTATCTAAAATATCTTGGACCGTGATGGCGCGGTAACGTTTCTGCTGCAGTAATGCCAGAAAAGCTTGCTCGATATGTTGTTCAGTCTTAATGACCCGTAAATCATTTTCGTTCATCGCTTTTTGGTATCCTTACGCTCTTCATCTTACGCTTTATGTCTTAGCCTTTAAATTTTAGCAATCGCATGAATTGCGCAAAATTTTTACAATAAACAACATTATCTACCTAACTGTATTCTTATGCAACATTTATGTTTTATTTGATGCTTGATGGCTGTTTAGGATAGTTTTATATTGCCACCCATTAAGCATATTAAATTACATAATCGAGCTATTTTCTAGGATAAATCCGTCTGTCAACCGTCGGATTTTTTAGATTTTGCCACTCAAGTTTAGCGATAAGGACGAAAAAATGGCTGAAACCATGCCGACTGGGGTTGATGATAGCCCCGAACCAGTACCGACACTAGAACCTACGCATAACACAACCCAACGCCCCGCCAAATCCAAACGTAAAAAAAACCTATTGTTATTTACCTTGATTGTTTTAGCGATTGCTGCGGTGACGTTATGGTTATACGTTAACCAATGGCGCTATCAAGTCAGTACCGAAGACGCCTATGTGAGCGGCAACCAAGTACAAATCAACGCGCAAATATCGGGGACGGTGACGGCGATTGGCGTCAATGACACGGATATGGTCAAAGCCGGGCAAACCTTGGTAGCATTAGACCAAGCGGATAATGGCTTAGCCCTTGAAACCGCCAAAGCACAATTGCGCACAGCAATCAGACAGTACAAAACCCAAACCGCCAGCATTCAACAAGCTGATGTCAATATCTCGCAAGCGCAAACTGCGATGAATGAAGTGCAATCGCAAATTGAATCGGCGAAAATTGCGCTGCTTGCGGCACAATCTGACTATCAACGCCGCGCGGCTTTGATGGCAAGTCAAGCGGTATCGCAAGAAGAAGTCCAGCATGCTGCCGACACTGTCAAAAAAGCCCAAGCGCAGCTCGATGCGGCAGTTGCCAAGCAAGCCACCGCTCGCTCTGCCGTTGTGACTGCCGAAGCGCAGCGCAATGTGACAATCGCCAATTTAGGTAAAAATGATGTGCTATCACAACCTGCGGTACAAACCGCGATAGCAAATATCCAAACCGCTTGGCTCAATCTCAACCGTACCCAGATTGTAGCACCCATCGATGGGCAAATTGCCAAACGCGGTGTGCAATTAGGTCAAAAAATCAGCGCAGGCACGCCTTTGATGGTGATTGTGCCGTTACATGATTTGTGGGTTGATGCCAATTTTAAAGAAAGCCAAATTAAAGACATTCACCTAGGTCAAGCGGTGAATTTAACATCAGATATATATGGTAAAGAGATTATTTATCATGGCAAAGTGATTGGCTTATCAGCAGGAACAGGCAGTGCGTTCTCGGTTTTGCCTGCCCAAAACGCCACCGGTAACTGGATTAAAGTCACCCAGCGTCTGCCTGTACGAATTGCACTCGATAGCAAAGAATTACAACAGCATCCGCTACGCGTGGGGCTAAGTATGCATGCCGAGCTTGATAGCCGAGACCAACAAGGCAAACCGCAGGTGGCTACCGCGACCGCTAGCAACAAACCTGTTGCCCAGCTGCAGCCGCAAGTCGATATGTCAGGCGCGACCAAAATTATCCAACAAATCATCCAGCAAAACCAATCATGAGGTGAAAAATGGCGGAAGCAATTTCACCCACTATGGATGCCGAGCAGCCAGCGGCTGATAGCCGAGCCCGTAGTCAGCTAAATCAACCCGCGCCTTTATCAGGGATGCCGCTTGCGATTGTAACATTTGCGCTATCGATGGCGGTGTTTATGATGGTGCTTGATTCGACCATTGCCAATGTGGCATTACCGACCATCGCAGGGGATTTGGGTGCGGCGACCTCACAAGGTACATGGGTGATTACCATGTTTGCCGTTTCCAACGCGATATCTATTCCCCTCACAGGGTGGTTGGCTCGTCAGTATGGCTCGGTCAAAGTGTTTTTGGTGTCGGCAAGTTTATTTGTGTTTTGTTCATGGCTATGTGGGGTGTCACATAGTTTGACGATGCTGATTATTGCCAGGGTGGCGCAAGGCGCAGTAGCAGGCCCGATGATTCCACTGGCACAAAGTCTATTATTACAGTCTTTTGCGCTTGAAAAACGGGCGATGGCGCTTGGATTATTTGCTATGGTGGTCGTCACCGCGCCGATATTAGGTCCGATTTTGGGCGGTTATATCTGCGATAATTATCACTGGGGCTGGATATTTTTTATCAATATTCCGATTGGCATTGTCGCCATTATTTTGGCGTGGCAACAACTTAAAAACCGCGAAACGCCTGTCATCAAGACCGATATTGATAAAGTAGGCCTTGTTTTGATGATTGTTGGGGT
>ERZ500991.89-NODE-89-length-35101-cov-5.096131_pt1 | contig 35101 bp, 26 predicted proteins | sample MGYA00248823_ERZ500991 | MGnify/ENA primary metagenome ERZ500991 (study PRJEB25958, sample SAMN03398537) | human skin metagenome | study: EMG produced TPA metagenomics assembly of the Human Skin Microbiome Metagenome (human skin metagenome) data set. | reverse complement strand
ATTGGACTCACCACCCCCGTCGTCCTGCTAGCTCATCTGAGGGCCCTGGTGGGAAGGTCCGGAAGGCGAGTCGCCGTGGTCGCTGTGGCGCTGATGGCGCGCTGCCAGCGCATCGCGCACTCTCTGGCTACCCTCGGCGTTGATCTGCTGCTGGGTGCGAGGCGAGGACGGCGAATCTGAGTCGGTCTCCCACTCATCCCACGCCTGCTCCCACAGCGCCGATTCATCCTCATCCTGATGGCCCCTGGTCGCCGCCGCGGTCTTGGTGGCCTGAGCCTGCGGGGCGACCGGTGTGGTGACCTCTTCTTGCGGTTCTCCCTGCTCTTCGTCCGAGTCCTGGCCGCGCATCACTCGCTCGAGTTCGGCGACCTTGTGACGCACGGCCTGCAGTTCGGCTTCACGGGCGAAGGGCTGCCCAAGGTTCGCCTCGGCTGTCACCTTGTCGCGCTGGGCTGCGTCGAGTCGCTGCTCCGCCCTCGTCAGTGCTCCTTCCATGCCGGCGAGAGCGTTTTCCATCTTGGTGACGACGCCGTGCGACCCGGGTAGTCCCATGAGCGCGAACGCGTCGTCACGCACGAAGACGTCGTCGGGGGCTGCCTGCATCTGGAGGTTCGCCTTCGTGACACCCAGGCTGGAGTCGACGACCACGTCGAAACGGTGACCGCCCAGCGTCACCAGGGCCTCGAGCGTGACAGGTTCTCGCGTGACGCGGGCGCGTGACACGGCTGCGCCGAGGTGCTCACGGATGGCGTTGGCAGCTTCGACGCGCTCGGTGAAGACCTGGCCTGCGACGGTGGCGCGGAAAGCATCGCCCTTCGTCTCGGTACGGTCCGCGATCGCGTCATTCAGCGCCGGGATGCGTCGCGAGTAGCTACTGATCGCGGTGTTCGCCGCGTCAACCGCCTGACGGGTCTGGGTCTGTGATCGCCGGTGCGCGGTCGCCAGGCTTTCCAGGACCGACAGGTCTTGGTCGGCCTGGGCTTTCTCCAGGATGAGGGGGTTGTCCGAGGCGATCGCCTTGACCTCGTTCATGTTGAACGACTGACTCGTCTCGATGTCCTCAGCGCTACGTGTTTCCAGGTCGCCGTGCATGACCTGCTCGATGAACTTGGCCTTGCGCTCGGTGGTCTGCCACATGAAGGCGTCGAAACTGCGCTTCGTCACGTACTGCAGGATCTGCACCTCGGGGTTCTGGTTGCCCTGGCGGATGATGCGCCCATCGCGTTGCTCGAGGTCGGCGGGGCGCCATGGGCAGTCCAGGTGGTGCAACGCGACCGCGCGGGTTTGGATGTTGGTGCCGACACCCATCATCTGCGTCGAGCCGATCAGTACGTCGACCTCACCGCCACGGCAGTCGGCGAACAGTCGGTCCTTCTTGTCGTCGTTGTTCGCGTCGTGCACGAAACGGATACGACTGCGCTCCATACCCATGTCGACAAGGGTGTCTCGGAGGCCGTTGTAGATATCCCACTTCTTATTGTTGGGAGTGCCCAGGTCGGAGAAGACAATCTGGAACCCACCCCGCTTCGGGTGCGATTGCCCGCCCGCAGTCGTGTACTCGTTGTCGCGGTTGGCCTGCCAGATTGCATGGATCCTTTCGGCGGCGACGTCGACCTTGCTCATCTGCTTGAAGAGCGAGTCCTGCTCGCCCATGTCGGGGCGAGCTTCCTCGGGCAGCAACCGCACATCCATGCCCGCAGCGCGTCCGTGGGCCGACAACTTGAGCATGTTGTCCACCTCCGGCTCCACCATCCGGCTCCGTATGCGTTCAGCGCGATCGCTGAGGCTGTCCATGAAGGCGACCAGTTCATCGGTGGGCTCAATCGCCACGACCTGAGGGGCGCGTCTGCCGTCCTCGCGGGGTGCGAGCTCGGGGACGTTTAGAGCGAGTTCGGCGGAGGTCTTCACGTCGGCCGAGATGTGCCACATGCGCAACAGCTCCGGCAGGTTGTTGAACTTCGCGAAACGGGTCTTGGGGCGGAACCCGCCTTCGGGGGCCATCTCGATGTCCGTGACCGACTCGCCGAATGTCGTGGCCCACGCATCGAAGTCGGTCAGTCCCGCGGCCTTGAGCAAGTCGGGACGTAGGTAGGTCTGCATGACATAGGCCTCCGACATCGCGTTCGCGATCGGCGTCGCCGTTGCACCAGTGATGACACGCGGGGGGCGGCCCTCACGCTCGGCGCGCTCACGCAATATGTTGAGCTTCATGTCGAGGTCCAGGGCCCGGTCTGAGCCGATCTTCCCAACGCCTTCGATGTTCGAGATGATCATCCGGTTCTTGTACATGTGCAGCTCATCGACGAAGAGGTAGTCGATCCCGGTCTGCTCGAACGTCAACCCCACGTCTTTGGTCTGTTTCATCTTGACGCGCATCCGCTGCTCGGTGGCCAGCAGCGAGTTTTCCATCCGCTTGGTCGAGAGGTTATTACCGCCCTGTGCGCTGATCCTTTCGAGCTGGCGACGTGCCTCAGCGAGTGCGGTGTCGATGTAGCGCTCACGAGATTCAGGGGTGACATCGAGGGACTCGAACGCTGTCTGCGTCATGACGATGCCGTCCCACTCGCCCGTGGCAGCCTTCGCCACGAAATCGCGGCGTGCTTCCTTAGCCAAGTCGTCGGTTCCGGCCGCCAAGACGTTCGCGGCCGGGTACAACCCCAGCCACTCGGTCGTGACCTGCTCGAGCATGTGGTTCGGGACGACCATCAGGGGCTTGTTCACCAGTCCCAGACGGCCCAGTTCCATCGCCCCCATGACCATCTCGGCCGTCTTGCCCGCGCCGACCCCGTGGTACAGCCCCACTGACGGTTCGCTGATGATGCGAGCCACCGCTGTGCGCTGATGTGGGTGAGGGTTGAAAGTGCTCACGAGCCCGGGCAGCCTGAGGCGCTGTCCATCGGCGCTGTAGTCGCGCATGACGAGGGAGTTGAACGTGTCGTTGTACACCTCAGTGAGGCGTTCGGTGCGCTGCGGATCAGACCACAGCCACTCACGGAAAGCGTTCTGCAACTGCTCGGCCTTGGCCTTGGCGGCTTCGGTCTCAGGAGCGTTCGGCACCCGCTTTTCGCCGCCGTTACCGTTGGGCACAGCGTCTTGGATGAGCACAGGCTTCTGCGTCATCAGTCGCTCGGCGAGCTCGACAGCGTTCATCCGTTCGGTGCCCCACTGCGAGACCACTTTTTGCGACGTCTTGTTGGCGTTCGCGATGCGCCACGACGAGCCGCCACCGTGGATGACCCGTAGGTTCGGGTCATCGAAGGTCTCGCGCAAGGAGGCCTCATGGTCGTCGGCGGAGATCCACACCGCCCCCATCCGCGCGGTGATCTCATCCTGGCCCAGAGGGCGTGGCAGGACAGCGCGTAGCGCCTCGACGTTGTTTCTGAACGCAGGGTCATCCTCGACGGCCTGCTCGGCTGCCTTGAGCTTCGCGCGCACGTCGCCAGAAAGGTAGTCCGCAGCCGGCACCAGGCCGCCTGCAGGGTCGTCGAAGACGAGGTCGCCCAACTGCTCACGCACGGCGCTGGTCTCGATGCCCAACAGCCCAGCGATGTGGTCAAGGTCGACCTCACGCTTGGCGTCCCAAGTCATCGCGAGAGCATCAGCCGCAGTGTCGGCGTGCGTCGGTACGACGCGGGCCTGAATCACCCGCCCGGACATGATCGCGGTCTTGCTCGCGATCCCGGTCTTCTCGTCGTAGTTCTCCAGCGCCGTGACGGCGGACCGGTGTGGATCGGTCCGGAAGACCTTCATCGCCCCCGGGTACCTACGTTGCATGATCGGATCGCCGTACTTGTCCAGCCGCTTCGTGACCGTGGTGTTCACGGTGTTGATCGGGCCGTATTTCGCGACATATGCGTCGTATTGGCGGTTGAGCTCGGAGCGGAGGCGATCCATGTCGGGCGTCTGCTCGAGTGTGGAGCCCTCAGCGTCGATGAGGGCGACCGCCGTGTCGCGCATCGCGAGCAGTTCACGCAACGGCTTCACATGTGCCGCAGCGACCTTCTCGACGTCCTCACGCGCGCCACCTCGTACCCGCGTGAACACGTTGCGGTCTTCGTCGTAGTCCAGGTGCCCTTCGAACGTGGAAATGTCACCGGTGCGGGCGACGCGCTCGAGCACCGCGTCCGCGTCACGACGCGGCGCGGTCTCGGACGCTGCCCACGTCAGCCCGGCCTCACGCCCGGTGGTCACGATCTGGCGCACGGCATCCTCGAAAGAGGGTGCGTCCGGGTCCGAGCGCACCTGAAGCGTGTTGGCGTTGTACATGCCATGCGCCAGGTGCATCGTGCCGAGGACCTGCTCGGGGTGGGCTTCCCAGTAGGAGTTGATCTGTGTCGCCACCATGTCGCCGTCGCGGTCAGGCAGATCCATTGTTGTGGTGTAGACCCAGCTGTCGTCTCCGCGCTCGTCGTCGTCGGCGCGTTTACGCAGGATCACCAGGTCGGTCACAGCATCCGTCCCGGCCAGCGCGCGGTGCGCGCCCGTGGGAAGCCGCACGGCGCCGACGAGATCAGCGCGCTCGAACATCTCCCGGCGTGCGGCGGTGTTTTGCGCGTCGAGGGTGTATCGGCTGGTGAGTACCGCGACGAGACCGCCGGGGCGGGTGAGATCAAGGCTCTTGATGATGAAGTGGTTGTGGATCGAGTGCTTGCCTGTGTTGTGGTCGGGGTCGTACAACGAGACCCGACCGAACGGCACGTTGCCGATCACCGCATCGAAGGTGTCATCGGCGAACGGGGAGGAGGCGAAACTTTCGGCGCGCACCCTGGCCGCCGGGTTCAGCACCTGCGCGATACGCGCCGTCGTGGGGTCGAGTTCGACACCCGTCATGCGCAGCTCATCGCTGAGTTGCACCGATGCGGGCGGGCCAGACAGGAACGCCCCTGCACCGCACCCCGGTTCGAGCACCTGCCCGCCCGTGAACTCGAGCCCGGCCAGCGCCTGCCACATCACGTCGGTGTACTCGCGGGCGGTGTAGTGCGCATTCAACGTCGTCCGGCTGGCAGCCTTCCACTCGCCAGCGTCGAGAACTTCATGCAACCGAGCGCGCTCGGCGCTGTAGCGAGGGTCTGCCTCGTCGAAGATTTGCGGCACCGCACCCCACGACGTCCACTGTGCCAACGCGGCGCGATCCTGTGCCGTCGCTTCAGCCCCCGACTCCTCGAGTCGGCGCACAACCCGGATCGCCTCGAGGTTGGCCTCGATGCGCCGACGCGCGCCGGCAGGAACCGTCGCAACCGCGTCCGGGGCTGGCGACGTGGGCGCGGTTACGGCTTCGCTGACTTGCTCATCTTCGCCTTCTCGGCTTCGAACCATTCCTGGGTCGCCTGCCGAAACTGCGCCAGGCTCACTGAGTCGTCCTCCGCCATCGCCCACAGCGGGTGCGAGGGATCGGTCGGCATCCCCGTCTCGTCCATGAACGGGTACGGCTCCTCGTCCTGATACTCGCTCTCCCGCGTCTGCGCCTCCGGTTCGAGTAGGAACTCCGACAGCGCGATCTCTTCGGCGCTCTTCTGAATCGCGTTCACCCGACCCACCCGGGCCAGGTAGTCCATCGTCTCCATCGCCTCGCGCTGCTCGGCTTCCATCGCCCCCGAGATCTGCAGCACCTGCTCCTCGACCTGCTCCCCCACGCTCGTGAAGAAGCTGATCGGATCCTCGATCCGGTCGTACCGGTTCGGCAGCCACGTCTTCCAGTGGCCCATCACTCGATGCCCGTAGTTGTTCATCGCGGTCCTGCTCTCCCATTCCGAAGATGTCGAATGCCAGTTGATCGTCTGAGGGGTGACCTCGTCGTCCTGCCAAGGGGTGCCTACTTCCATCGACGTAGTGATCTGTCGACCACCCTGCCAACGGCAACGCCGCCATCCCTGCCCGCGAGCGTGATGCATGATGAAATCCCTTTCTATGGACTCGTTACCGGGTGCGCAGCTGCTACGTCCGATGGGTTGCTGAGTCCACTGGACTCAGCACGTGAAGTTGAGTGAGTCCACTGGACTCAGCGCGAGTTGGGTTGCTTCCTCGGGCGTCCTCCCACGCGTGGGCCCGGATCAGGCCACGGTTGACCACCGTTGAAGTCCTGCTCGAGTTGCTGGACCCGAGCCTCAAGCGCTTCATCGCTCAGGCTGGCCAACGTGATGTCCATGCCCCGTGCCTGCAGCGCCGCCACCGCACCGCGCACCCGAGCAGCCACAGCCGGTGAGACGTACGACGTGAAGCGCTGACGCGGCTCGTTCGCCATCACAGCACCCCCGTCGCCTGCAGCCGACCCAGGACGCCCCGATAGTCCTCGGTGACACCCTCACGTGGCGCGAACAGCGGCAGCGGCTGCGCAAACGCGTACGCCTCAGCAGCTTTCACCGAGCGGCGCACCGGCGGCAACACCAGATCGTCGTAGGTGTCACGCGCCAACTCGACGCTGTTGGCGTACAGCCGCCCTGCCGACGCCGGCGGAACGATGCACGGCACGACCCCGCGCAAACTGACATCCGCGCCGAAGAACTTACGCACCTCGGAGATCGTCTTCTCCAACTCCTCAATTCCCTCGAGTTCCTTCATCGACGGCTGCGCCACGGTCAACGCCGCATCGGCGGCAACCAGCGCCATGACCGTCATCAACCCGATCGTTCCGGGGCAGTCGATCAAGACGACGTCGACGTCCGACAGGTCCCGTATCGCGGTCTTGACGCGCATCTCGCGCCCCACCGCGTCACGCAACTCGAGGGCGTCACCGTTCACACTGGAGTTCGAGGGCAACAGGTGCACCCCCTGCGTGTTCGTCTCGACCAACGCCTCGACGGCGCTGCACTCGTCCAGGAGGACGTCACCCACCGTGTGCGCGAGCGTCCTGGGGTCAACGCCGAGCCAGCGAGTCGCGTTGGCCTGGCCGTCGAGGTCGACGACGACGACCCGTTGGCCCGCCTCAGCCAGGAGTGCGGCCAGCGTGACGACGGTCGTCGTCTTGCCAGCCGAGCCGGCGGCGTTCGCGACAGCGATGATGTTCATGCGTCATGCTCCTTCGTGTGGGTGGACTTGGCCACCATGCGTTCTTCGTGCTCGGTGAGGGTGTACCCGCGCTCGGTCATATACGTGACCAGTTCGAGCGCTGCCGTGCTCCAGGTCGACACGTTGGCCCAGCGCAACTCATCCTCGAGAGCGGCCAGGGCCACGATCCACGCCAGGTGCTCTCGAATCCCGCTGGGTTGATCGAGCAACGACACGCGCCAGTCCCAATCGTTATCAGCGTCAGGGCCGACACCCGCAGCCTGCGCGATGCGCCGCGCAGCAGAGGTGACCTGGCTGCCGAGGTGGGCGCCTCGCAACGTCGCGAGAGTGGTGATAGCTGTGCGCTCCTTCGCGCCAGGCATCTTCTTGACCAGGTCGATGAGAAACGCGCGCCGCGCCTCGTTCGACGCCTTGCGTTCCTTGTCCGCTTCCTTGCGCTGCTGCTCGTAGGAGTTCGCGGCTGGGGTGGTCTCTGACGGCGCCGACAGGCGCACCGGCACTGGCTCCCGCGTGCCGTTGATCTCAGGCGCATACGCCAAGTCCCCAGCGGCGCGAGCCTGCTCGATCTGCGCCTCATCCCTGAGCCGGTGATCCCCCAGCTTCCAGGCCCCGAACGTCGCATCGGGATCCTCGACGACCGTGACACCCTCCGTGCGCGCCTTCTCCTGAGCTGCCAGCAACGCCTGGCGTCGCCGCACCGTGGCGGAGGCTTCTCGCACCGCAGAGGTCACGGCCCACGACTGGGTCAGATCGGGTTCAGCCTTGGTCAGGACTGCTTCCAGTTCTGTGAGCACCTCGGCTTCGTTCTCGCGCACGATTGCCACCCCGACCGAGGGGGCCACGACCCCGGCGTCGACCGCGCGACGCAGCGTCTCAGGCAGCTTCAGCAGGTGTAGACGCTTGGCCAGGTAGGACTGGCTGATGCCGGCGTGCTCCGCCATCTGCCGCTGCGACAAGTCGTTGCGCTGCATCACGCGCTGGAAGCTCTCCGCTTCCTCGATCGGGCTGAGCGCGAGGCGGTGCATGTTCTCGTGCAGCACGGCCTCGTCCATGCGCTCACCGTCGCGCTCGAGAACTTCCAGTACCTCAAGACCAGCCTCACGTGCAGCAGCCTTGCGACGGTGCCCCGCCAGCAGCACCCAGGCACGATCACCGATGGTTTCCGCGTGTTCAGGGTGGGCCTCGAGGAAAGCGCGAGCCGTCACGACCAGACCCGGCTGCAACTGCCCAACCTGCCGCATCGACGCCGCCAACTCGGTCACATCACCCGCACGCGCCTCCGGATTCTCCGGGTTGTCCGCGACCGAATCCAGCGGAAGGCGCCGCACCCGTGGGTCGCCACCAGCCCGGACCGCCGAGACCACCGAGGGCGCAGACTGCTCATCGGTACTCTCCCGGTGGCGCTTCAACTGCAGGCCACCCAAGTCGTTCTTCTTCCCTGCCATCGTTCCTCCTCATCCGTATATGTAAACGTTTACATATGGGTGGGGGGATTGCAAGCCCTGTTCTTGGTGTGTCACCGAGCAGGATGGGTGAGGTGGGTGAGTCCAATGGACTCACCCACCTCACCCAGATGTCGATCCCGGACGATGCCATCCAGAGGTCTTGAATGTCTCGTGTCAGCTCGGCGTCGGCGCGATGGGGTGCTCAGCGCGCAGGGCGTACAGGGTGACGGTTTGACCGACCGCACCTGTGACCAACGCCTTCCCGTTGATCCCGCCGCTGACGAGGATCGTGTTGGCCGGAGTGGGGGCGTCCGTGCTGGCAGGCCGTATGGTGCCGCCTTTGGTGCAGGTCAGGACTGCGTGGCCGTCGCTGCCCCAGGCGTAGTCGTCGCTGATGGCGAGGGTGGTCCAGCGTGGGGCGATGAGGTGTTCTTCGCCGGTCTTCAGGTCGACGCGGCGGTTGCCGACGATGGCCCATGACTCGTCGGGGCTGACGTTGGTGGTGCCGAGGAAGGCGGCCCATGCGGGCTCGGCCGCGCTCATCCAGGCCGGTTTGAGGTCGGGCAGGTGGTAAGCGCCCAGGCATAGCTTGCCGTCTTTGTTCCACCCGATGATGAGCAGGCTCGAAGTGATCGCGGTGATCGCACCCGCCTGCCATCCCTTCGGACCTGGCAGCCGGCGGGCCGCTGGGGCTGGTTTGCCGCTCGTGAGGTCCCACGTCGCGCCGTGGGAATCGGCCGCCAGGAGGTGCGTGTTGTTGGCGCTGATGAAGACGGCGTCCTTCGGCAGGTCGAATGGTACGAGCGTGGTGTCGTGGGGGGCGAGGTAGCGGCGGTCGTGGTCGTTGATCCACGGCCCGCGCGCGTTGATCCCAGCAGTGGGTGAGCGGTGCGGCAAGCGCACCGATGAGGTGCGACGCCCGGTGGCTGGGTCCCATGTCGTCAGGTCGGTGTCGGTGATGAGGTAGACCTGCTGCCTTCCGTGTGCATCGGGCAGGAGTGTGGGCCCGGCGAGGATCGTCACCCCGGCGCCGAGGTCGGATTCCCACCGGATGCGCCCGTCGCGTGCGTCGACGCAGGCGAGCGTGACGTGGGTGCTCGCGGCGGGCTGTCGCAGCAGGAGAACCGCGTGGGGCAGGTAGGCGAGGGTGGGTCGGGCGTGCGCGAGGTCCCCGAGTGCCCAGGAGGCCTGTGGCGACCATCCGGCGGGCGCGTTCTGCCCGTCAGGTAGCGCGGGCACGCTCGAGTGCGGCTGCAATGTTGTCGAGGCGCGTGCCGCGCTGGGGGAGTCACGCGTGCAGGATCGTGCGGCATAGCCCAACGCAACGAGTGTGCTCACGCCGCCTGCGGCGGTGAGCATGCCTCGCCTACTTACCCTCGCGTGCGTGCGCGTTCCGGGAGTCAAGAGTGGCCCGTTCGTATCGCGCGCCCATGCTCGTTGCGCTGCAGGGGGTGCTGCTACCGACGCGGCGGGGGAGGCGCCGTCGTTGTGTCGCTCGCGTGCTTGTTGGGGGGTGAGCAGGCGTCCGTCGACGACGACCATCGACCATCGCCGAGCGGGCGTTTCGATGGTGACATCGCCAGTCTGTCCGGTTGCCAGAGTCGCGCTAGCCTCACGCAGAAGTGCGCGGACCCCGGCCTGCCGTGGGTCAGTGCCCGCGGGGACGTCGATGGGGCGAGCGTTGAGTGTGACGTCGGAGTCGTTGATGGTGAGGTGATAGTGCACGGCGTGCCCCTAGAAAAGGTTCAGTTGGTCGGTGTCGAGCACGCTGTGCCCTGCCTCGAGGGCATCGCGCAGGTCAGCGCCGGTCAGCAGCGCGTCGCGGATAGCGCGCGCGCGTCCACCGGGGCCGCGTGTGTCGTGCAGGGGGGAGCCGGGGATGTCGCGGCGTCGCCGGTACTGCTGCAGGTTGTCGCCCCAGTCGGAGATGAGCAGATGCGTGGGGTTCTGGCAGGACGGCTCGTCGCATGCGTGCGCGAGGACGGGGACGTCATCGAGTGCGTCAACCCCGTGGGCGAGTGCCCAGCCGAAGCGGTGAGCGATGACGCACACGTCGCGCGGGCCGCGCCGTGTGTGAAGGTTGCCGACCCAGAACCTTCCGTGGCCTTTGGGATGGAGGCTGCCCACCCATGGCCAGCACGTGTACCCGTCGAGGCTGGGGCGCGCGACCTTCGCCCAGTAGCGTTGGCGGACTTGCTCGTCGTGCACGGCGTGGGCCAGGAGCGAGCGAGCACTGCGAGTCATCATGACCGCGTCCCATGCTGCACCTGCGACCTAACGCCGCCGATCCCGGTCGATACGCGCGTGGTGTCCGTCTGCGATGGAGACAATCGCGCGCGTGCGGATGCGCTCACGGTGTCGGTGACGTGTCAGCGTCGCGGCCGATCTCGGCGTGCGCAGCGTCATCCTCTTCCGCTGCGGCGCGCACGCCGGCACCGCCGGTGGAGTCGTCGCCTGCTGCGTCGTCAGCGGTGCTCTCAGATGCGGGGGTGAGTTCTTTGGCGCGTTTGCGTAGCGCGCGCACATCGCGCGCATCGAGACCAAGGAGGACGGCGGTGTCGTCGACGCTGACGTTCTCGGCGGCGAGGTCACCGACCGCGCGTGCTTGCGCGTCCTGGGCGTCGGCGAGTTGGCGCTGCGCGGCGGTGATCGTGTCGTCGGCTTTGAACCACTCCTCGGCACACGCGGCGATGCGTGCGTCGCGTTGGGCGCGTTCGGCGGCCAGTGCCGCGACGGCTTCGCGTGCGCGGGTGCGGGCGGTGACGGGGCCGACTGAGGGGCGTGCCATGGGTGCCTCCAAGTGTGAGTGAGTGGGTCAGCGTTGCTGCTGGGGGGTGGTTCCCGGTTGCGGGTGATCGGGGCGGGTATTCATGCCGTAGGAGGGGTGGCCGACACCGATGGAGTCCAAACTCGAGGCGGAGCGGTTAACGGTGTCGCCTTGCATCCCGGCTTGGGCCTGGCTCATGTCGATGCGCCCGCCGTTACGCCCGCGCCCGATGAGCGGATTGTCGGCGTAGCGATCAGGCGCGGGAACGATCTCGGGGGAGGGGTTCGGGCCGACGTTGATGACCTGCTCGACCTCGTCATCGCTCAGGTCACTCAGACGTGCCGACGTCACCTCACCGGGCGCTGCCCAGGTCGCCTCCGTCGCTGCCCGATCGCGCAACTCTTCACCGAGCGCCTGGGCGGCGGCGACGCTCACGCCGAGCCAGGCGGCGTGCTCGGCCGGGTCATCACCCAAGCGCTGGCGTTCAGCATTGGTGTCGATGCCGACGTAGCGCGGTGCGTCCTCATCATCACCGCGCACACTCACCTCGAGGTCGCGGCCGGGGGTTGGGGGAGAGTCGTCGTCGAGGGATTCCTCACGCGCGGCGGTCGTGACGACGGGCGTCGCGTCGCGGACCTGCGCCAGCGGCGTCTCGACGAGACCCCCAGCGCGTTCATGCGACTCGTTCAGCAGGACGCTCAGGTCGTTGGTTGCCTCGAGCGGATCGCGACCTTCGCTACGGGCGGTAGCGACGACCTGCGTCGCGACATGCTCAAGCGCCTGGGCACGCACGAATGAACGCCAACGGTCGGGTTCGTGGCGTTCGGCCCACTGAAGTTCGGGTGTGTCGAGCATCGGCGAAGTCATGACGTCCTGCTCGACCTCGCGAACGCGTGCCTCGAGGTCGATGCGCGCGCGCATCGCGTCCGGGGCGAGGCCAGGACGACCGTCACGCGCGGGGCCTGACAGGAGCATCTCGTGACGCGCTTCTTCGAGCTGGATGTTCTCCCAGAACGTCACATGCGACGCGTCCGCATCGGGCGCGTCGAGGTCGCGAGCGGTGACGAGCACGCCGGAGGAGGAGTCATCGTCGTACAGGCTGTGCAGCGCCTCCACGCGCAAGGCCGCGTTCCACTGCTCGGGCGCGTACGCAGCACGCCACGCGTTGTCCTCATCGCCCAGGCCCGCGGCGTCCGCCGAACGCAGCACCTCGGCCTCGCGCTGACGCACGGTGGTTTCCCACGCACGCATCTGCGCGTTCGATGCGTCGTCTTGATGGAACTCGATGTCGTGATACCGGCGCAGTTCACTCCTGCGCTGCTCGGCCGATTCAGAGTTCGTCAGTTCACTCATGTGGGCACCACCTCGTCAGTGACTCAGTGCGTGCCGTCGTTTCCCACCCTCAGCATGACACACCACCGACCCCGGTTGGCATACAAGCGACCACTTCAGAGTGAGCCAACGGCTCACAACGGTCGATTCCTAATCGACCGGACCCGCAAGACTCAAACCCACCAACTCGGACGTACCTCTTGCATCTTCGGTGCGTCGGCTCAGCCTGAGCATTAGCTGAACGTAACCTGAACACCTCGACACGACGTTAGGCCTCGTGGTTTCCTGGTGGGGTCGAAGGGAAGTTTCATGCCCCACATCACCGCCGCCGTGGCCGGTGATGACGTGCGCCTGAATGGGCGTGAAAACCGCGTAATTCGGCGGTTTTTGGGGGTGGTGGCGTCATGGGGATGACGTTGATGAAGCTGTCGGCCGGCAGCGGCTACACCTACCTGACCAAGCAGGTCGCACGCGATGACGTGACGAAGACGAACGGCCAAGCCCTCGCCGACTACTACTCGGAGAAGGGTGAACGGCCGGGCGTGTGGATGGGTTCGGGGCTGGCCGGGCTGGGTGAGTCCAATGGACTCAGCGCCGGTGATGTCGTTACTGAAGCGCAGATGAAGAACTTGTTCGGTCAGGGCATCCACCCCAACGCCGAGGCGGTCATGGCGGACGCCGAACGCGCCACGAGCAACGCGACCGAGCTGGAGAAAGCAACCCGGTTGGGTACGCCGTTTCGTGACCCGTCCGAGAACACCAGCCCCCTCATCGTGCACACCAGCCGAGCACTCAACCGCTGGCTGAAGGCGCACGGGATGCGCCGAACCGACGAGATTCCCGACGAGGTGCGCGAGAAGATCCGCACCGACATCGCCCGCGAACAGTTCGCTGCGACCTTTGATCGCGCGCCGCTCGATGAGCGAGAACTCAGCGCGTTCATCACCCGCGAGACCCGTCAAAACCCCGCGAGCGTCGCCGGTTTCGACCTCACTTTCTCGGCGCCGAAGTCGTTCACGATCCTGTGGGCGGCGGCCACACCTGAGCAGCGCGCTCAGCTACAGCAGGTCCACGACGATGCGGTCGCGGACGCGTTGAAGTGGGTCGAGGAGAACGCGACGTTCACCCGCACTGGCAAGGACGGGCTGCGTCAGGTCAAGACGCGCGGCCTCATGGCCACGGCGTTCACGCACCGCGACAGCCGCGATGGCGACCCCCACCTGCACACCCATGTCGCGATCAGTTCCAAGGTGCAACTCGCCGTTGACGAGCCTGCCGCACGGGAATCCACGCGTGACCCGGACCGCTGGCTGGCGCTTGACGGGCAAGCGATCTACAAGTCGGCAGTGAGTGCATCGGAGCGCTACAACCGTGTCCTCGAGGCCAAGGCGCGGCGCCTTGGTCTGGCGTTCGAGGTGCGCGATGGCAGCGGGCAGAACGGCAAGCAGGTCGTGCGTGAGGTCGCCGGGATCAGCCCCCAACTCATCGAGGCGATGAGTTCACGATGCACTGAGATCGAGGCGCGTATGGCGCAGATCGCCGCTGAGTTCACCGAGCGCAACGGGCGCCCACCGTCGGTGAAAGAAACCCACGAAATCCGGCGCATCGCACACGCCAAGACGCGCAAGGACAAGGCTGAACCACGCTCCCTGGATGAGCAGTTGGCGACGTGGACGCCCCGCATCGACGCCGCGTTGCGAGCCGAAGGATCAGACATTCCCGGTGACGCGCGGGGGCTTTTCGCGGCCGCGCAGCAGGCCAGCAAAGCCGCCCGTGATCGCGCCCTGGCGACGCCCCGACCGACCACGCCGGAGGCTGTTGACGACCTTGCCCGGCAGATCGTCACGCGCGTCAGCTCGAAGCGCGCCGTGTTCGACCTCGTACACATCCGCGCTGAGGCTGAGCGCAGCGTGCGCCGCTATGGGCTGAGCGAAACCGCCGAGAACACCCTCGTCGATGACCTCGTGCGCGCCGCGACGAGCGGACAGATCAGCACCCGCATCGACGCGATCGACCCCGTCACCGAGCCCGACGACATGCGCCGTGCGGACGGCACGAGCGTGTACCGGCGCGCGTTCAGCGAGAAGTTCACCACCGCTGCCATCCTCGAGGCCGAAACGTCCCTGCTTGAGGCCGCCCGCGTCGACGGCGGGCGCGTCCTCGACACCGCAGCCGTCGACGTCGCGCTGCTCGAGCAGACCGCGAACGGCGTCACGCTGAACGACGGCCAAGCCCACCTCGTGCGCGAGATGACGACCTCCGGGCGCATGCTGCAGCTGGCGTTGGCTCCGGCCGGAACAGGCAAGACGACCGCGATGAGCGTGCTGACGAAGGCCTGGACCGAGTCCGGCGGTACCGTCATCGGCTTGGCGCCGAGCGCCGCCGCCGCGAAGGTTCTCGGCTCCAGCATCGACACCTCCTCCGACACCCTCGACAAGCTCGTGTGGCACATCCGCGGCGGCGCAGGCACCCCGCCGGCATGGATGAACACCATCGACGCGAACACGATGGTCATCATCGACGAGGCCGGGATGGCAGGCACCCAGAACCTCGCCACCGCCGTTGAGTACCTCACCAGCCGGGGCGCGCAGGTGCGCCTCATCGGCGACGATCAGCAACTCGCCTCGCCCGCCGCTGGCGGCGTTCTGCAGAACATCGCGACCGATGTGGGCGCGCTGACATTGAGCGAAGTGGTGCGCTTCACCACCCCCGGCGAAGCCGAAGCCTCCCTCGCCGTCCGCTCGGGTAAGACCGAAGCACTCGGCTTCTACCTCGACGCCGGCCGCGTCCACGTCGGCAACGAAACCGCCCTGGCCGATCAGGTCTTCACCGCCTGGGGCGAGGCCACCGCGCGTGGGCGCGAGGCACTCATGATGGCCCACTCCAACGACGTGGTGACCGACCTCAACGCCCGCGCCCGCGCCGCCCGCCTCGCCCTCAGTGGCGAACCTTCCGGTCCGAGTGTCGCGTTGCGTTCCGGTCTGGAAGCAAGCGTCGGCGACACCATCGTGACGCGCAAGAACAACCGTCGCCTGGTCATGAACGCCACCGACTTCGTCAAGAACGGTGACCGTTGGACGGTCACCGAGGTGCGCGACGACGGCTCACTGCGCGTCCAACACCACGCCCACACCCACCTCGTCACGCTGCCCGCCGAGTACGTCGCCACCCAGGTCGACCTGGGGTATGCGAGCACGTTCCACGGCGCGCAGGGTCAGACCGTTGACGAGGGATTGGCGCTGCTGTCCGGGGGCGAAGACCGGCAGTTGTTCTACGTCGGCACGACCCGTGGACGCCACGCCAACCATGTCTTCGTCCCTGATGGTGGCGACGGCGACGAGCACAACATCATCGCGCCCGAGGTGCTCATCCCACCCACGGTCGTCGAAACCCTCGAGCAGGTCATCGCGCGTGACGGCGCCGTCGTCTCCGCGACGACGATGCTGCGTGACGAGCACGACCCGCGCACCCTGATCGCCGCGTCGCTGCCACGCTACGAGGACGCCCTCGCTCACGCCGCCGCTCGCATCCTCGGTGACAACGCGATGGCCGAACTGGCTGCACAAGCCGAACGCATCGTGCCCGGCGTGAGCGACGCGCCCGCCTGGGACACGCTGCACGCCCACCTGGCCTACCTCGCTCTCGACGACATCGACCCCCTCGCCGCGCTGCGCGAGGCCGCCGCCGAGCGCACGTTCGAGGGTGCCCGCGACGTCGCCGCCGTCCTCGACTGGCGTCTCGGCCCACACGCCGAGTCCCGCGCCGCGACGTCCGGGCCGCTGCCATGGGTGCCAGGCATCCCCGAGCGCATCCGCAATGACGCCACCTACGGGGCGTGGGTGCGCGAACGGTACGAACTCGTCCAGACCGACGCCGCACGCATCCGTGACAGCGTGCACGCCACCGGTCGTCAGGACGCGCCCGCATGGTCGCGCGCCTTCCTTGACGCCCCCGACCTGCACGCCGACATCGCGACGTGGCGCGCGGCGACATCCGTGCCCGAGGAGTCGCCCGACCTGCTCGGCAAACCCCGCCTGAGCGTGCGTCAGCGCACCTACCAAGACGCTCTGCTGCAGCGCGTCGAACGCCACGCACCCGCCGTCACCAACCCCGCCAGCGCGTTCGTGCCGATCATCGAAGCACGCGAACCGCGCGTCCTGACCGACGCGTGGTGGCCCACCCTCGCCGCCCGTTTGGACGCCGCGCACACCGCAGGACGCGACGTCGCCGCGATCCTGCACGACGTGATGAGCGACGAGCGCACGGCCCTGCCCGACGAACACGCCGCCGACGCGCTGTGGTTCCGTGTTCTGCCCCACCTGGGCGCCCACGCAGCCGCACCGGAGAACAGCCACGCCGACGCGCGTCTGCGCCCCACTTGGACTCCCTCCCTCGAAACCGCCCTCGGCGCGGAACTGGCCGGATGGGTCATCGCCGACCCCGCGTGGCCCAGCGTCGTCGCCACCGTCACTGACACCGCCACCACAACTGGCCTCAGCGCCGAAAACGTCATCACCAGCGCCGTCGACCGCATCGAGAAGGCAGCGCTACCTCAGCCCGGCACCGATCATGAGCCGGGCCGACTCGGAGTTCACGACCTCGCGCAGGTGCTGCTGTGGCGCATCCCCGAGACCGCTGCGCCCACGGCGCCCGAGTCTGAGCTCATCGGTGAAGGCGACCTGTACGACGCGGACATCCAGGCGTTCCTGGCCCGCACCGCCGCCGAACGTAACACCCGCCCGCGCAACGTCGTGCCCGAGCAGGCACGCATCGAGGCCGCTGCCGACGCCGAACACGACGCGCGCCGCGACGACGCCCAGCGCGAAGAAGACACTTGGGCGCGCGAGTTCACCACGAGCGAAGACCGCGTCATCGACCTGACGATGGCAGCACACGCGTTCTACCGCGCCCAGTACCCCGAGTCGCCTGCCGCCGCCTACGTCACGCGGCGTCTCGGGGAAGACCTGAGCGCCACCGCGTACGAGCCGGGATACGCGCCGATGAGTGCCAACAAACCATGGGACGCCCGCGATCTTGTCACCCACCTGCGCGAGACGATGGACGCCAGCGACACCGAACTCGTCGACGCTGGCCTGGCGAAATGGAACAAGGGCGGGGGCGATGTCTACGACCTGTTCCGTAACCGCGTCATGCTGCCCATCCACAACGCCCACCGCGAAATCATCGGCTTCCACGCCCGCGCCCTGGATGACTCGCCCGCGAAGTACCTCAACTCGCCTGACACGCCCGCGTTCAGCAAGGGCCGCATGATCTACGGCGTCAACGAGGGTTACGCCGCCGCCCGCGCCCACGGCGTCAGCACCCAACCGGGAGCCGTTCGTGTCGAAGGCCCCATCGACGCCATCGCGGTCACCTTGGCGTCCAAGGGGCAGATGATCGGCATCACCACCGGCGGAACCGCGTTCACCGACGTCCACGCCGACCGTTTCGCTGGGTTGGCGCGCGAGGGAAAGGTCTACCTCGCCCTCGACAACGACCGCGCGGGCCAAAGCGCGACCCAGCAGGCTTTTTGGAAACTCGCAACCCGCGGAGTCGCGATGCGATCCATCCCCATCCCCGGCGCGAAGGACCCCGGCGAGCTGTACGAAACCAACCCCGACATGCTGGAGATGGTGCTTACCACCGACACCATGCACACCCCCGCCGTCGTCGACCTCGCCTACCAGATCGCCCGCACCTACGAGGCCGGAACCGAGCGAGCCACCATCGAGAACACCATCATGGCGGCCCGCCAGGTCGGGTACGCCGTCGCCGCTACGCCCGTCGAAGAATGGGACCAGACCATCACGCTCGCCGCGCCGGCCCTCATGGGCGCTGACGCTTCCGACGACGACCTCGAGCACATGCGCGAAGTCGTGTGGACGGAGACCCTCGCCACCAACATCGAATGGGCCACGCCCAGCAGCGACGGCGACCAGGCGCGGCCCGCCCAGCAGGTCGAGGTCAGCCAGACCAAGCTTGACGACCTTGCCGTCCGTCTCGAGCGTGCAGGGGCCAACACGCGCGCGACCCGCGCTGCGATGGCTGAGATCACCGAACGCATCGCCCGAGCGCGCCAGGACGCCACACGATCTCGCGCCACCCACGACATCGACCCGATCGCGCCCGACCAGCGCGGACCACAGCGGTAGACACACGACGGCGGTAGGCGTCCCCCGAAGGGACACCCACCGCCGTCCGTCACCTGCCCAGCTACCGCTGGCTCACCGACCGTGCTTCACCGTCGATCAGGATCATCGTCTCGACCTCGCTGACGCGGTCATCGCGCCCCAGCGCCTCACGTGCGGCTCGCGTCAGCTCACGACGTTGCTCACGTCGCTGAGCGAGCGCTGACTTGCGGTACATCTCCGCTGTCTGCGCGAAAAGCTCCTCCACTTCGCCGCTCATGACGATTGCTCCTGGTGATGAGCCTCGTCGTACAGCTCCTGCAGCTTCGCGGCGACACGCTGCGGACGCGGAACCCACAACCCATCCGGAGAGTTCGCCAGCACCGCCCACCAGGCGCCACGCCAGAACACCGGCGTCGTGGGGTCCTTCGCAGGGTTCCGCAGCGGCGTCGCTTCGCCCGCCTCGATCGCAGCGTGCACCGCGTCGGCGTCCTCGCCTGGCGTGATCCCCTCCATCGCCTCGTGAAGGTGGCGGGTGAAGTCGTCACCGTTCGTCGCCGGCATGTCGATTGAGCGGTCCTTGTGGGTGACCCCGTTGCAGTTCGCCATCCACTGCCACTCACGCACACGGCGCATCACTGGCCAGAACCAGCGGTCGTGGAACGCGACGACGACGTCGCTGTAGGCGCGGGGCACCTCGACGAATGTGGCGCGCCAGGCCACGTAGAGCCCGGTCAGTTCTTCGACCACGGGCCCATGATGGAACCAGCACGGACGAATGATGGAGCGCACGTCGTAGCGGTCGCTCATCCAGTCCACCCACTCGCGTAGTTCGGTGAGCAACGCGACTCGCTCGTAGGCGTCCAGGTAGCGCCAGCACCATGAGCCGCCCGCGGGCCTTTCGGCCAGCATCGCGTCGATCTCGTTGAGTGACTGCTCCACTGATTCGAGGCGCCCCAGCGCCTCGTGCGTGTTCGCGACCAGCTCGACGGCGATGCGCTTGACCTCCGCCGCGTCAGTAGCGGGCGGCGTCGTCACATCCTGGCGCGGGGGTGGCACAGGGTCGCTGCCCCACCCTCCCAGGTCCTCGCGCGAGGTCATGCTCGCGCCTTACGAGAACGCCCACGAGCCGGGGACGTCGACGGCGGCAGCTCAGCGCGTGAGCCGCACATGACTTCGAACTGGGTCAAGCTGTTCTTGAAGTCCTTGGCATCGGGGCGCTTCCACCAGGGCGTTACGTCGATGACGGCGTTGCCTACGTTCTTGTAGATGCACAACCCGGTGAAGTCGTCGAGCTGCTGGATCGTGTCGACCGGCATGATGCGCTCCATTCCCGGCTGGTTATTCGTGCTGACCTGCCCTGAGCCGAACAGCCCGGAACTGGAGATCGAGTCCTGACGGATCTTGCGATCCCCGATCAGGCGCGAGATGTGCTCGAGGTCCTCCGTTTCGGTGCACCCGGGAAGAAGCATCTTCAAACTGGTCGCACCCCACATGCTGGAGAACCCCTCGCGGCCCCACTTGTCGCGGCCCTGGCTGAACGCCTGAACGAACACGCGCGTGGTCTGCCCGCGTCCGCCACCATCGGAAAGCAGTGTCGGCATCGACGGGATCGGCGCTGCGTTCGCGGCCTCGTCGAGGATGAACGTCTCCGGCGGGGTGATCTTGCCGCCGGGCTGACGCTGGGAGAACAACCGCCCCTCACGCACGACGGCCGAGACGAACGCGGTCACCAACGGCGCCGTGCTCACCCCTTCGCCGCCCAACGTCACGAGGTACAGCGTGTCCTTGTTGCGTGCCACGAACCTGGCGATGTCGAAGCACTCGTCGTCCAGGCCTTGGCTGTAGATGCCGCTACCCGGCGTGGGCGGGCAGACCATCTCCAGCACCTCAGGGTTCGACAGGCACTCCAGCGCGCCCGCAAGCGTCATCGACGTCGAGGCGGTCGTCTGGGTCGCATCTCCCTGGGTGGCGCGACGCAATCGCTCCTCCCAGCCGGGAAGAGCGCGCGGGTTGTTCGCGAGAATTTCGCGGGGCTCGTCGTTGCCGAAGTCGAACGCCCAGTCGCGCACCTGACGCATCGTGCCGCCGCTGATCGCGGCCGCGTGCAACAGACCGGACAACACGATGGCGGCCTGACCCCGGAAGAACGCACTGTTTCCGCCTTCGCCCTTGGCCTCGGGCGAGGCCGCAATCGCGGCGCGGGCACGGTCCTGTGCGACATCGGCTTCCTCGCACCCTTCGACCATGTTCCACCGGCACAACCGGGGCCAGCCGCTGACCCGGTCGACGTCGAAGACGTGCACCTCACGATCATCGCCGGTGTCATCGGGGTCGTGGCGCGTGAAGATCGTCAAGCCCATGAGGTCGACCTTCGTGCTCGAGGCCACGACAGCGCCCGGGGCGTCCTTGACCCCCGGTGCAGCCAACCCCGTTGTCTTACCCGACTGCTGCGGCGCGATGATGAGCATCGCGTCGTTGGGGCGCGGGCGCAGCGGCACGCCGAGGTATCGCCCGATTGGGGCCATCGGAGATTGTGCCTTCTTCATCGCCTTCTTCAACTGGGCGCGCGTGAGCATCCCGTAGTTGGCTCGACGAGCCGCGATCGCCACGATGACGAACACCGCCGTGAACAGCAACAGCGCCTCGAGGGCCGCGACGCTCGCCCAGTAGCCGACCGGCCCTGGCAGAGCCGAGCGGATGTCGCTGGGGTAGGCCTGTGCTGGCCGGTCGGGGTGCAGCACGATGTCGCGCATCGTGGTGATGAACGCGCCGGAGGGCCAGGCCCACCGTCCCCCATGCCACAGGCCCGCGAGTGCGCCGCCCAGCGGGATCATCATCACCACGACGGCGAGCATCACGACCAGGGCCAGCAGCCCCAGCTGACGCATGATCTCGTTCTGCTCCCTGCTATGCACGTCACGTGCCATGACTGCCATCTCCTTACGCGGTGGCGGGTGAGTCCAGTGGACTCAGCCGGTTGGGCCGAGTCCACTGGACTCAGCGGGGCGAGTGAGTGAGTCCAGTGGACTCACTCACTCAGGCGTCTTCGTCGCCGTAATTCGTGATCTCGTTCGTGTTGAACAGCACGCGCTCCTCATACGGGGTCAGGACCGTCTGCACGCGGAAGGCGTGATCGCCGACTCGCCACAGAGCACGGCCACGCTTGCGGTTGCACCAGTTGGAGATCGCCGCTTCCTCCTGGCTCGACAACCCCCACTGCTCAGCGGTTTCGTGCGCGATCGTGGAGGAGTGGCCCAAGCTGATCTTCGTGTCACACAGGGACCAGAAGTCACCCGCGATCTTGGCTTCCTTGCTGCCGGCGGACCCGACGCCGGTGAGGTCACCAGGCTTGTGCATGATGAGCATCTGAATCTGCTTCTCGTCACGCGACAGGCGCAGGTTCGAGTCCAGACTCTTGATCGCGTTCACACCGAGGCTCATCACTCGCCACACCTCGTCGCGCGGGATGATCGTGACCTGGCCGGTGGTGTTCACCGACGTCATCGCCGTCACCCACGAATTCGCGCACGTCAGCGCGACCCCGATCACCTGATCGTTGGCCAGCTCCTTCAACCGGCGCATCGACAACGAGTGGATGCGTGCATCCCAGTCGACGTCGACCGTGGTGCGCGCATCGAACATCCCCTTGAGCGAGCCGTTGACCAGCACGCTGAGCGCCGAAGTCATGGGGCGCACCTTGTCGAAGTAGTCGCGCTCGTTCTCGTACTTCAACCGTCGAAGCAGCTGCGGGGTCGGGTTGTGTGCCAGGTGCCACACCTCGGGGATGATGATGTCGGGCACCGTGTGCACGTTTCCGCCCTCAGCGTCAGCGCCGGTCAGCTCGTCAACGACGGCCGCGAGGGCTTCCTGGATCATCGTGTTGACGTCGACGTCCTGAGCGCCGATGAGACCCTCGAGCAGGGTCAACCAGCGCGCGCGAATGTCGACCCAGCGCTCATCACGCTGGTCCTGGCTCAACCCGTCCCATCCCGCAGCGAGGGGGCCAGGGTCGAGGGGATTGATGCGTGCGTGCATACCGGGACCGACCTCCCACGGCTCCTGACCCCACTCACGGCACAACTCCGCCCACTCATTCTTCAGATCGCCTGGAATGAACGCTCGCCCGCCGTGGCGCAGCATCCGCCGCACCAGGGCCTTGCCGGTGCCGCTCTTCCCGCGACCCGGCGCGCCCTGCAGCAACAAGTTCGGGTTGGTGACCAGGCCTTGCTGCACCCACTGCCAGGGGTCGACGTAGAACCCGGTTCCGTTGGAGGCGACGTAGCCGAGTGTGGCTCCCGACTTCGGCAGCGGCGATGCCGTCAGGAACGGGAAGACGCCGCCCACCTGATCAGTGGTGGCCCGGTACACGCGCCCGCGCGGTTCGGCCACCGCTTGCCAGCCGTAGCCCTCACGCATCGTGCCGTGCTTGCGCGGGCGTGCTGGGAAGTCGGTGCGCTTGTCCTTCGGCGCGTCCGGTTCTGCCGTCGCGGCTGTGGGGAAGGCCACGCCCTGCTCGACGAACGCTTCGGCGAACGATTGGCCCTGCGTGCGCAGTCGCTTACTCATGAGGATGCTCCCCTCGTTCGAGGCTGTGAGGTGTAGTGACGAGTGGTCTGGGCCCGCTGCTGGCGCAACATCTCGCGCCCTGCGCGCTCGTCGCGGAACACGAGTGCGAACGGCTCCGGGCGCGTGCGTGGCGCGTCGTCCTGCGCGCGGTTCACTTCGCACCCCTGCGCTTGGGCATGCCGACCGCGAACGGCAGGACGCCGGAGACGAAACCGAGCGGCTGGGCCAGGTCGAGGCGCATCAGCTCGAACTTGCGTCGGCGGGCTGAGGCTTCCATGAGCGCCATGTGCGTCTCGATCGGCATCGACGCCGGCACCGTCACCACCGCGACCCCGGTCATGCGCGTCAGGGTGTGCCCGCGCGCGAGGATTTCTTCCTGGCTTGCGGTGACCTGGCGCAGCTTGCGGGTCTTGGCCGAGACGCGGAAGCCGCGCTTGGCCTTCATCTCCGACTGCAAGAACGCGTTCGTCGACTGCGCTTCGGCAGCCTTGGACGCTTCCTTGTCGTCGAACGGTTCGTAGTGCAACGCCAGCGAGCGGCGCTCCCCCGGCTGCCCGGGCGTCAGCAGCGGTCCGAGCGAGCCGACCTGGGTGCCCATCTCAGGAAGGATCAGCGAATACGCGGCCGAACGGAACCCGTCGTGGTCGTAGTAGCGCGCGTGCGGACTCGGCGCCGCCGATGGGCCAGCAGCCGCGGGCTGCACTTCATCGAACGCCTCGAAACCGAGCGCCTTCGCCGCACGGGCGACCTGGATCGACTGCGCCGCAGCCGGATTGAACCCGGTGCGCACCGCAGCGGCGACCTCACCCTTCGACAACCACGTCACCTGCTCACACCCAGCCGAGGTCAACAGTCCGGTGACCTCCGGCAGCGCGCGGTACATCGCCGCAATCCTCGAGTCCAGTGTGCGTCGCGTGGAGCGCGAGGCTCCCGCGACGAGGGCCTCATCCCGGAACCGGATCGCGCAGTACACCTCGTGCGAGATCGACTGCGACAGCACCGACGCCTCCACCGCTTCGGCGTCCCGGGCGACCTGCTCGGGCACATCCGTGGGCGAATTCGCGCGCCGCCACGCGGCACGCTCGGCGCCGTCGTCGGGAACGGTGCGCACGTACAGCGATACCCGGTGCGGCAGCTGCTCACCGCGCGCCACAGCCGAGAGCATGTCGCCCAGGGCGGAGGCCCACCGGTCTCCCGCGTCGGGGTCAGTCAGCGATAGGCCGGGGTGCTCGAGCCTGGCAACCATGACCCACCCGCCCTCGGGGTCTTTCAACACGCACAGCCGGCGCATGTCCGAAGGCGCGTGTGTCGGCCCGTCGAACACCTCGAAACCCTGCAGGCCCCCGGGCAGATCGAACTGGGTTGCCTCTTCGCTGCTCAAACCCGATCCCACGGCCTTGGCGGTGTACTGGTCGGTGCGGGTGCTCTTGCCGATCATGTGCATGAGTCCGTCAGCGATCCACAACCACGCGGGCCGTTCACGGATGGGCAGCGCCACCACCGCGAACAACAGCAACCAACTCAGCAGTGCCACGGCGAACAGAATCCATGCCTGCGCCTGCAGGAAGAACAGGGCCGGAAGCAGTCCCAGGCCAAGGACGACGAACTGGGGGGTACCCAAGGTGCCGAGCAGCGAGATCCGCTCGTTGTGCCAACCAGAATGCAACGTGCTCACGAGGACCACGCTCCTTTCACGAAATCGATGGGGCGCCGAAGCGGCGCGGGTGGGAAGACGCACTCACCACGGAGTGCGAACCGGATGAACGAGGGGGCGTCGTGGCATGGGATCGGGAGGCAGATACCCCTGCTGGGCAACCAGGTATCGCCACTCGGCCCACAGCACGAACGCGCCCAACACGGCGCCGACCACAGCTATCGCCAGCGCGATCATTCGGTGGCGCTGCGTGACGTTGCGCAGCTGCATCGGGTCGGGTCCCAAGCCGGGGTTTTTCACTGGCCGTTTCATCACACGGCCGCCGCTGCAGCCTCGCCGCCACCGGCACCGCTTGCGCCGCCGCCACCAGAGCCACCGGAGGGACTTGATCCCCCAGCGGAACCTCCAGAGCTACCGCCCTGTTGCGCCCGGTCACTGTCGGGTGATGCGCCGGGCGTGATGTCCTCACTGGCCACGGCGTACCCGCCGCCACCGGAGGAGCCAGCAGCTGAACGATCGCCTGAACCGCCGGCGGAGTCATCGGCGCAGGAGTCCGAGCCTCCAGACGATCCGCTCGTACCAGAGTCGCCGCCACCGCTGCCACCGGAGGTGTCGTCGCCGTAGGGGTCAGCTCCCGCAGAATCAGCACCGCCATCAGCCGGACCCGAGCCGGGTGCGCCGTGCGTATCGGTGGCAGAGGAATCGTCGGCGTACGTCGCGTCCCCACCACTGGTGGTGGACTCGGTATCGCTGCCGCTGGGTCCGCTCAGGCGCCCGGCCTGGTCATCGCTGCTGCCGTCATCGGCGCTCGGGCGCGAGCCCGCACCACGCTCACCGCCGCCTGACGTGCCGCCAGGCTGACTGCGATGGCCCGCTCCGGCGCTGTCCATCGACGCGTGTCCCTGCGTCGCACCGCTTTCACTCGCGCTCGTCGCGGCGGCCGAGAACGAGCCCAGCGCCGCCATCACGCCACCGCCGGAGGAAGCACCAGCACCGCTTGCTCCCCCAGCAGCGCCGCCACCGCTACCGGCCGCGCCAGCGCCGCCGCCAGCCGCGCTGCCGCCAGAACTGGAGCCCATCGAGTCGGTTGCGCCAGCGCCGCTGTCCGAGGCGCCCTCACTGGCCTGGGCTGCGCCTTCGGTGTCTTCGCCGCCGCCACCCTTCTTGCCCTGCGGTAGCGACGCGCGAAAGCTCGCCCCAGAGACGGTGTTGGGGTCAACGAAAGCGAACAGCTTGAACAGGAAGTAGGGCCACAGCAGACCAATGATCGACACGAAACCGCCGACGAGGGCCTGCATCACCTGCGCGGACAGTCCCTGCCCGGCGGCGCTTCCCGCTCCTTGGGCGATGCTGTGACCGATCACCATGCTCAACGCCAGCACGGGCAGCATGAAGATGAGCGCGAGCATCCAGCGCACTCCGGTCCAGTACCAACGCGCGAACTTCTCGTGCACCAGTCCGGCGGCGATGATCGGGAACGTCGCGGCCAGGACCTCCATCGCGCCTTCGCGGATCATCATCTCGACCAGCAACCCGAACGTGAACGGCACCGCGTTGAACGCGACGACGATCAGCAACGCGATCCCGGTGACGCCGCTGAGCGTCTTCTGCCCGAAGTCACCGTGCTCACTGAGACCGGACCATGAATCCACGCCGAATCCAGCCTGGATGATGCCCGCGGCGGCCAACGACGCCAACGACGAGACGACCGACAAGATCGTCAGCGACGACCCGCTCAGCAGCAGGTACTGCGCGGTGCCCTTGAGCAGGGCAAACAACGATCGCGTGCCGTTGACGGCTGTGAGCCCGATCTGCGCGAACCCGAGCCCGACGACGAGGAACCCGCCGATCCACAACGTGATCGGGAAGACCTTCCCCAACGGCCCGTCAGGGGTGTAGATGATCGTCGGTTCGGTCGACTTGTCGATCCAGGTGAAGACCGAGGCGAGGATGGGGCCGAAGATGCCCCACAACATCTCGGCGAACTTGCCGATGACCGTGCTGACCATGTCACCGATGCTGGGCATTCCAGGGATCATGAGGGCCTCCTTGCAGGTTCGGAACTAGTTGGGGACGTTCTGCAGGTCGCGGAAGCCCGCGCGATAGGAAAGCTCGTCGCGCGGCCACGTCAGGGGCGCACGGGCCGGGTTCGGGCCGGGCGCGAGCATCCAGCGCTTCTTACCGTCGTCCCACTGCATTCGGGCGCAGTCCCACACCCCGATGCGGTTGGAGTCGCCGTTGTAGGCGTAGAGGACCTGGCCGTTCACGCACGCGAGAGTCCAGGAGTCGCCGACGCTGCCCTTGATCAGGCCTTGGACGGGAGTGAACGTGGCGCGCATGCGTGTGGGGTCGGTGCTGGGATTGTCGGCGTAGTAGCGCATCGCCATCTTCGTCGCGTTCCAGTCGGCCAACCCGACCGCGCCGGGCATCGCGAACGCGGTGTACGCGGCGCGACCAGCATTGACGTCGAGGTTGTTGTACGTGGCGACGTTGAGGGCGGCTAGTTGAGCGACCGCACCCTCGGGAGTCTTCGGGAAACCCGTGGCCACGCCCGCTTCGGTGCGGGTGCTCTTGGGCAGCACGAGGTCGGGTGTGGTGGCCTGCACCTCGGGCTTGGGGCGGAAGTTGGTGGCGTCCATGTTCGTCGAGTCGCCCTCGGGCATCGGGCGGTTGGCGATCGCGTCCTGCTGGGCGCGATTACTCGTGTTGGGCGCCGCTGTCGTGTGCGTGGTGGCGGCCGGCGATGCAGCAGAACGGGAGGTGGATGATCCGCCACCCATCCACTGCATCGCCCCCACCGCCAGTCCGACGCACAAGATCAGCGCGACGCCCGCGATCACCGCCCACGCCACCCATCCCGGGGTGGCCTTGGCGGGCTTGGTCTTCTTCGCGCGGCGCAGCATGATCGCTTGTGTCCTCAGGCCGTGATGAACGCGTACCAGGCGGCCCAGATGACTCCGGCGATCACCGCGACGAACAGGATGCCGATCCCGACCGACGCGGACTTGTGGTGGCCCAGCACCTTGCCGCCGACCAGAGCGCCGACACCGGCGAAACCGCCGGCGACGATGAGGAAGAAGCTTCCCCACTTGATGTAGGCCATGATGTCGCTCGCCTTGGCCTCGACACCCTTGGGTGCCTTCGCGCCGGGGTTGGGCACGCCGTTGCCGTCAGCGACGAGCTGAGCGCCGTGCTGGATCAGTGCCAGTGAGGTGTGCATGATGACTCTCCTTGTGTGTGATGCGGGTTTTCTTGCGATCCACTCCCCAGTGGGGGTGGAAGTTCTTAGCGGCTACGCCCCCAGCGCCGACGTGACGTGGACGCGGGCACGTGCAGGTCAAACACGTCAGCGGTGATCGTTTCCCCGATGCGAGCCCATGCCGCCAACGCGGCGGGAATAGCCGTCTCCGCTTCGGGTAGGCCGCGGGTGGCCAGGTCGGGCAGGTAACCCACGCGCAGCGGTGTGCTCATGGCCTCGGCCATGAAGTACGTGCCCGAAACCGCGTCAGTGTTCGGCCCGACGAGGACGACATCGTCGATGGGCGCCCATCCCTGCTTCGACCACGCGGCCAGGAGCGCCTCACAGCGCACCTGCGACGACACGTTCGAGGGCAACACGAGCACGATCCGTGCGCCCGTGTCCCGAAGCCACACTCCAGCGCTGGGGTGGCTAAGGGCTTCTTCGGCGCTGAGGCCCACATCGACGATCCGCGCACCCGCCTGGGCTGGCCACAGGTCAGGCTCATCGACACGCTCATCGATCTGGCCCTCGAGGTAGGTGATCGTCGCCGCCCCAGCACGAGAGGGCACGAGACGCGCCGTCGCGGTGACCGGCATTGCCGCGCCACTGTGGTGGGCCATGCCTCGCAGTACCGAGCGACGCGGCGCTGCCGCGTCAATGACGCTGATGCCCTCATCGGTGCCCAGCAGACGTCCGCACGCGGTGGCGATCGACCAGGCGATGCTCGAAGCACCCGCGCCGGGGATCGCGCCGACGACGATGATCGCGCCGGGGCTTTGCCAGGACGCGCCTTCGACGTCGTCGTTTCGCACATCCTGGGTGATGGGGTGGCTCATGCTGGTCTCCTCCTTCGCGGTGTCGGTGTACTCGGGGCGGTCGCCTTCGTCGCTCACGCCAGGGTGCGAGCGGGCCAAGACAGTCACTTCGGTGCCTGCGGCATGGGAATCAGCCCCATCGTCAGGAGGGAAAGCACCGCCCAAACGGTGAAGAAGACGTACAGGAACGCCACCAGCGCCCCGGCAGCGGTCAGGGCCCATCGCATCTGCCACACCAGCGCCCTGATCTGTCCGCGCCCGGACAAGCGCGGGACGAGCTGCAGGTAGTACGCGACGCGCTGACGGCGAATCATCCAGGCCGGCGCAGGCGCGAACCGGCGGTGATAGGGCCAAGTCATGAGGTAGAAGATCGGGCCGCGTCGACGGCGGCGGACGCCTCCGATGACAGGGCCAGGCTTGGCCGGATGACGATGACGGCGAGATGTGATGTTCATGATGGTCATGTGTCCTCCCGTGCTCACTCGTAACTAGCCATTGATGAGGCCACCTGCCACGGCGCGCTGCTCGTGGCGCGCTGCAGGTGCACGAAGGTGCTCGACTTCAGCGGCTCGGCCTTCGCCCCGTGCGTCGTGACGACCACTTGGAACGTCAGGTACTTCTCGGTCGGCGAGCTCGGCGGCGGGTCATCGGCAGGGATCTGTTTCACCGCGACGGTGGTGTAGCCCTTCGCCGCGCTCATCGCGTTCCAGGCCGCGCCGGGCGCGGCGATGACCTGCTGACGAAGCTGCGCGGCGTAGGAAGAGGTCGCCAGCTGCGCGGCGCGGTCGGCGGCATTCCACGGCGTGGTGTCCATCGCCGTGTCTTGGGCATTCAGGGCCGTCAAGAACGCGGTTGCCGTCGCCGCCGCATCAGCGCGGTTGACGTGCTCGAGACCGTCCTTCATTCCCCGGGGGTTCGCCCTCGTCGTCCCGGTCGGTAGTGGCTTCGATGGCAACGGAGCCTGCGACGTGCTTGTCGTCGGCGAGGACGCGGACGACGATGCGGGCGCAGCATGGTCACCGGCGGAGCATCCGCTCATCGTGAGCACACCGATAACGGTGGCGGCGGTGAGAGTTACGAACTTGGGTGTGTTCATCACGGGATTCCTTTACTCACTGAACCCAGGGCGGGCGCGCAGCGGTGGGGTTGCCCCACAGCTTGGTGATGTGGACGTCTTGGGTGTCGGTGGGGGCCTCGATGATCTTTCCGCCGCCCCAGTACATGGCCACGTGTGTGGCGGGGTAGTGCCAAAACAGCAGATCGCCGGGCTTCCACGCGCTCATCCCGCCTTGTACGGCCCAGCGTGCGGTGTAGGCCTGCTGCTGAGCGGCGGTGCGTGGCAGGGTGACCTTGCCACCGGTGCCGACGTACGTCGCCATCCGCGTCAGACCGGAGCAGTCATAACCGGGGCCGCGTCCGTCGATCCGGTCGCGCCCTGTTGGGCTGGTCAGGCTTCCCCCACCCCACACGTACGGCAGGCCCACGGCCCGATTGGCGACCTCGAGGATGGTCTTGGCCTTACCCGAGACGCTCGCATCAACCGGCACGCCACCAGGACCGGTGGCCACTCCCCCGAACTTCGTCGTCGCCATCTTGGGGATGAGCTGCACGTACTGCTGGGTCTGTGTGAACGGTGGGACGCCGTGGTACTGCGCGACCGCGCCCCAGCCGGCGTTGTACCCGGCCAGCGCCAGCGTGGTGACGTCTCCGCTGACCTTGTGCGCAGCCAACGCCGCCGACGCCTGCCCGGCCAGTTCGCACATGTACTTGCCCTGCGCCATGATCGCGTCGGGCGGATCCCACGGGGAGTTCTTGCCGTTACCGTCCGCATCCACGCCATATCCGGGCCAGGTGCTGGGCATGAACTGCGCGATGCCCTGCGCGCCGACCGGACTGGTCGCGTTTGGGTTGAACCCAGATTCCTGGAACAACTGCGCGGCCAACAGCGGCGCGCTCATCTGCGGGCACAACCCCGCAGCCTTGACGATCCACGGGACGAACTGCGCGGGCACCGACCCGGCCTTGATGTTGCCGCCGATCCCGCCGCCGCCACCATCGGCGCCGCTACCGGGCACCTCACATGCGCTGACGCCGAGACTCACGGCGGCAACACCCGCGAGGACGGACGCGAGCGTGCGGCGGGGGCGGGCGCTGCTCATGCCGGGTACCGATCCGCGATGAGTGCAGCGATCTCTGCGAATGCTTCGCGCGTACGCGGCTGCATCTGCTCCAGGTGCACCTGTGCGCCGTCAGCGAGGTGGCGATCTGCCGGGACCTTGACGACAGGGATGCCCTCGAACATTGCCAAGACTGCGTTCTTGTCGACCTCGCGGCTGACGAGGTCGCGTTCGGTCAGGGCCACGATGGCGCTGGAAGCCAATCGGCCGAATCCGTTGGAGCGGAGCCACGCGAGCGTCTCGTAGGCGCGCTTGGCGCCGGTGATGCTGTACGCGGCGGGCACGACGAGGGTGTCGGTGCGAGCCAGGATGCCCGGCATGATCGGGTGCGTGATGCCCGTTCCGGCGTCGACGTGGATCGAGGAGTAGTAGCTCGACAGGATCTCGATCACAGCGTTGAACTGCGCCGAGGTGAGTGACTCGCCCAGCTTCGGGTCCGGCTCACCCGGCAACACGGTGAGCCGTCCTTCGGAGTAGAGGTAGCGGGACAGATCCCCGATGCTCGTCACTGAATCGACGTGCTGGGCAAGCTGGTTCACACCGGCCAGACCTTCGCGGCCGGTCACGCGTTCGGCGAGGTCACCGGCGTCGGGGTTGAAGTCCCCCGCGACGACCGCTTCTGGTCGGTACTGCGCGGCCGTCAGCGCGGTACCGATGCACGTTGTCGTCTTCGTGATGCCGCCTTTGAGACACAGGTACGTCGTGACGTGTGCGCCACGCAACGGCCGCTGGATGCGCGCCATGCGCTCCTGCTCACGCAGCTGTGCGGCGGAGGGGCCGAGATTGACCAGGCCACCGGTCATCGCGTGAACCCATCGTCGTGGACCCGAGGTCGGCTCCAGCGGGCGCGGACGCAACAACTGCGGTGAAGCGATTGTGCGCGCCTGCGGCGCGCCATCCTCGACGGGCGAAACCTCGGCCTGCTGCGTGGTGGTCTGCTGCGCCGGGCGAGCATCGGGCGTCTGCCAGTCGACGAACTGTCCGAGGAAATCGGGAAAATCGGCGTCCATGTCGAACGGAACCCCCGACGCGGCTGCGTCGTCATGCGCGGGCTCATGCGGTTCGTCCTGGCGCTGCGCCGGCACGTGCGGGTCGGCCTGCCCCGCTGCAGCCGGGGCCGGCGCGTCCTTCTGGCGGGGCGTCGAGGCGGGCGGGGGGACCTGCGCAGCTCTAGCCGGGGCCGGGGTCTCATCCTGGCGGGGCGTGGTCGCGTCGTCGCGGCGGGCGGGAAGGCGCGTCGCACCGTTCATGCTCGTGGTGGGGGCGGTCTTGGCGCGGAAGGGACTTTCAGTCATGACGAGCAACCTCCGGAAAGGTGTGTGTGTGGGTGGGTGGGGGTGGCGGTGTGGGCCGTCACCCCCACCTGTTCTTGATGCCCGGACCGCTGCTGCTGCCTGACGGGGGAAACGACGGCACGCGCGATGCGGTAGCGGGATCAAGGCGGGGGCAGGGCGTGGGGCGCTCTGCGCGAAAGAGGGCGCGGACCGGCCTGGCGGGGGCTTGGGAGGGAGTCCGCTGGGAGCGAGCTCATCAGAACCTCGCTAACTCTATGTTGTGCCTCAATAGTAACACTCTATGTTGACAACGGTAAACACGGCGGCGGTGGGTGGCTAGAGTCGCCATGTGGCAGACAGCGATAAGGGATCAGCAAGGCCGACTGGCCGTGCAATCGCAGGGTTGTCGGAGCGTTTGAAGTGGTGCTTCGCCAACCGGTTGGACCCGGACGGGGAGCCGTGGACGGATGAAGCGGTAGCCGTATGGGTTACGAAGCATCAGGGTGTCCCGCTGTCGTACTCGTTCGTGCGTGCCCTGAGGACGGGGCAGAAGACGAACGCTTCGTGGCCGGTGTTGAGCGCCATGAGCGAGGCCTTCGGGGTGCCCCTTCAGTTCTGGAGCAGCTCGGTCGTCGCTGAGGCGATCATGGGCGGGGCTGAGATGGATGCGGACCTGGCAGCGGAGTTGTCACGCTTGGCCCGAAGCAACCCCGCTGAGCTGGCTGCGGCGCTCGAGTTGGCATCGCGGTTGCTCGGGCAGCTCCCACCGAACGTCTAACTCCAGCTCGGTCACGCAGCGGCGTGCATCCTGCGTCCGCGAAGCCCAAGCGGCGATCTGAGCGGCGAGGGGGGATGTCGTGTCCATGAATTGACATTAGACAACGTTACGAAACCGGTCAACGGTAACGGCACAAACTCTTAACTCATGTACCCTCTGTAAGAATCTGACGGAACGATAGACAGTGGGGCATGTAATGGACTTTGGCTCCCGGCTGCGCCAGGCCCGCCGTGAGGCGGGCATGAGTCAGAAGGAGCTTGGCGGGGATCGGTGCTCGACCAGCTACGTCAGCCACGTCGAAAGTGGTAAACGCATGCCAACGCTCGATCTCATCGCCTACTTCGAGGGGCGCTTGAACCTGCCGCCCGGGTCTCTCGGCCAAGTCCAGGTAGGGCCGACCGTCGCACGCCGGCGGCGCGCCAATACCAACGCCATCCAGGTGCTCGAAACGCTCATGAGGTACCGCCGGGAGGGCCGGCATGCCGATGCCAAGCGCTTCGCTGAGACCTTGCCGGCCCACCTGACGCCGGACATGGATTGGCTGATCGCTCGTCAGCGCGTGGAGATCGCAATAGACGGCGGCCTTTACCACGAAGCTGCCAGCTTGACGCAAGAACTCATCGCGATCGCCGAAGGCGAGGACTCACCAGGATTGCTGATGATCGCCGAAACCCTCTCGGCCATCGCATGGCGGGTGGTCGGCGATACAGCACGTGCCCGCCGCAGCGCGCAACGAGCCGCTGACCTGGCAGCCACCTACCCGGAATTCAACATCGAGGAGCGAGCAGAAGCATTTATCGCAGCCCTAGCCGCCGGAGGCGACGCGGCAGCGAACGCGGCTGCGGCGCTGGAAGAAATGCTGACCGATCTTCCGGACGGGGCGACGCGAGCCAACACTCTGTGGGCGTTAGGCACCTATGCGTTCCAGAGCAATAGTCCACATAGCGGGATGGAGCTCCACGATCGCGCTGCGGAGCTGTTCTCTCCGGAGCGCGACCTGAGAAGCTGGGTCCGCTTCCCGCGCGCCAGTGCCGAAGCGCGACTCAGGAGCGGCTTCGGCGCAGGGGTTGAGGAACTTCTCGCGCAAGCTCGCGAACGGCACAAGGTGAGGCGCAATGTCGAAGAAGGCGTCGCCCTCACACTCACCGAAGCCGCCTACGCCTCTCACTGCGGTGACAACGCCCGCGCGGAGTCGATGCTCGCGAATGTCGACTTGAGCTCGCCCGAGATCACCGCCCGCATCCGTGGTTCCGTACAAGAACGGATTGCGGCGCTCTTGTCTGAGCGCGGGGAAGTGGCTGAAGCGCGTGCCGCAGCACTGGAAGCAGCTGCGTCTTTCACCGAAGCCGGTGACCTCGAGGATGCTCAGCAGGCGTGGAAATTCTTGCGGTCGTTGCCCGAGAGCGCTTGACGCAACATCGGACGCTGCCCTTATAGTGTTCGCAACACGCGCGGATATCCGAATGCCGCGCCTCTGGCGTCTTGAATGGGAGGATGCACTCGTGGCTGTACCTGACTCTCGAAGCGACGCGCGCGCCGTCATGGTGCCCTTCCGCATGTCCACCGCCCGCCGCGCAGAGCTGAAAGCGCGGGCCGAGCGTGAAGGCTTGACCGTGCAAGCCCTCCTCGAACGCGACGTCTGGGGCGACCACGGCTCTCTCCGCGCGCAAGATCAAATGGCGCTGCCTTTGACCGGGTAACGCATATCGGGGCAGTGCCCTGAATACCACGAAAGCCGCCCCTGCCAGGGCGGCTCGTGGTGAAGCAACTGAGAGCCCAAGTTTCGCGGCTGAAGCTCTCGTATTCGTCTCCGACCGTGCAAGGAGGAGAGGTGGCTTTGTGCTACCCAAGATAGCAGCGTACGCGCGAGCGTGCCAAGAGGACGCGCGTGATGTGTGTCGCCGATTGGACGAGTG
>ERZ500991.86-NODE-86-length-35924-cov-4.361064_pt1 | contig 35924 bp, 28 predicted proteins | sample MGYA00248823_ERZ500991 | MGnify/ENA primary metagenome ERZ500991 (study PRJEB25958, sample SAMN03398537) | human skin metagenome | study: EMG produced TPA metagenomics assembly of the Human Skin Microbiome Metagenome (human skin metagenome) data set. | reverse complement strand
TATATTTTTATCTTGATGTGATTAAGAAAATCGATTTTTATTGTTAAGTTGAAAAGATATCTATTTTTAATATTTAAGTAAAACTAACGTGACCAAACGCTTGTGACCAAAACGTGACCATTTTGTGACCAAAAATTTTGGCTCACGACCTACAAGGTCGCAAGCCGTTGTTAAAACACAAGAAGCCTAGCGAAAATCAAAAAATTAGCCACAACGACTAAATGCTTTGATGGGCTATTGTTATGAATTCTGGGAGGCGTGCATATGCTTGAACAGCCGTCTTAAGTCATTGGTTTCCCCAAATAATACTAAAACCGTATCAGGCTCAATGACAAAATCTGGATGCACAATGCCATCAATTTTGGATTTAGTTTGATTTCGACCAAATCCAAATTGGTTTTGGTGAAATGAAATGGTGGTTAACAGCATCACATTAAATTGATTGATTAAATCAAGCGCGTGAACTGTTTTACCGTAAAATGTAGGCGGTGTCTGTATTTGAACGATGCTATAATCGTTATCGAGTTCAAACGAATCAATTAAGCCATTTAGCGACAGTTTCTTTGCCCAGTGCGTTGCCGCCTCGTTTTCAGGTTGGATGATGTCATCAACCCCCAATGCTTGTAGCACTTTTTCATGCAGTGGGTTAATCGCTCGGCTAATGATATATTTGGCATTAAGATTTTTGAATAGGGCAGTGACCATCACGTTTTGCCCTTGGTCTTCGCCAATGGTAATGAGCACCACATCTGTCTGGGCGATGGGTAAGCCCGAGACGGCGTTTTCGCTGGTAGAATCGATACAAATCGTGTGCGAAATGGATTCTTTGTAGCGCTCAACTTTATCCATATCGATATCAATACCAATGACCTCATGCCCTTGACTGGTGAGTTTGGTGGCGAGTGATGAGCCAAAATTGCCTAGACCGACGATGATGTATTTCATATCTATACCTTATCAATTTATCTTTAGGTGATAATAATCTCTTCGCTAGGATAGCGATAGCTTTGATGCCTTGGGCGATTTAATAACGCAATTAAGATGGTCAACGCCCCAACCCGTCCACAAAACATCAGCCCAATCAGGACAGATTTGCTAAACGCACTTAAATGCGGGGTGATGCCTAAGCTTAACCCTGTGGTAGTGTAAGCAGAAACACTTTCAAATAACACTTCTGTCATACTCATGTTGGGCTCTGCCCAGCGTATTAACGTACAACCAAACGCAATGATAATCACTGACAAACAGATAATCGCAAATGCCCGCTTCACTGAGATATCCGCAATTTCACGACGAAATATTTCGATACGAGAATAGCCGCGTGCCAGTGACACAATATTGAGCACAGCGACCGCAAAGGTTGTGGTTTTGATACCACCGCCTGTAGAGTTTGGGGCTGCCCCGACCCACATCAATGCAATGGTAAGCATCACGGTCGGTGGCGCTAGCTGTGCCATGTCTACCACGTTGATTCCTGATGAGCGCGGTGCAGCTGCCACAAAAAACCCTGTCACAAGTTTGCCTATGACACTGGTATGCTCAGTTAAGGTGCCTTGCCACTCAAATACAAGCACACTGACAAAGGCAAGCACTAGCAAGGACAGGGTCGTCACTAGACTAATGCGACTATTGATACTCAGTAGCCACGGCTTGGCACCATATCGTGAGCGGTTAGGAAACAACAGGCGCATCACCTGATGGCGCAAATATTCCACGACATTGGCAACTATCGCAAACCCCCACCCCCCAAAAAAAAAATGTCACCGCCACAACCATTTGTAACGGATAATTAAAGCGCAGTTGTAACTCATATAAGCTATCACTCATCGTTGAAAAACCTGCATTACAAAATGCAGAGATGGCATGAAAAACCGAAAAAAAGATGCGGCGATGGATACTCATAGGGACATCAAGCATACTGAGATAAATCGCTATGGCTGCCACGGACTCCACCGCAAACGTGACCGCAAAAATTACTTTGAGCGTCTTTAGCACATCACTCATACGATTGGCTGAGGTCACATGCCCAATCTGTAGCTGTGTCTGATAACTGATGCGCCCTCGAAAAAAATAGCTAAAATAAGTGGCAAAAGTTAAAATCCCTAAGCCGCCCAATTGAAACAAACACATGATAATGATTTGACCCAATGGGGTAAAAAAAGCGCCTGTATCTTTTACCGCTAGACCTGTAATACACACCGCACTCGTGGCAGTAAATAAAGCATCAACAAACGCAATATGACCATACGTGGCATTTGGCATCATCAGCAAAAACGTGCCGAGCAAAATAAGCAATAAAAAACTTAAAATAAACAACTGGGCAGGGTGCGCAACGACTATCTTAAAGCTAAACTCCATCACCAATAACTGACGAATAAAAGAAACCAACAACGCAATTTTTATCAGCGATTTTTCAAACAAGAATTTGTATAAAAAAGAACTATTATCGGCAAAAAAATGTGTCACCAATAATGCAATGACTAATAAAGCAATGGACAAATCAAACGTTAGCACAAGCTTTGAGCGTATACCTTTTTGCACATATTGACTCAATAATTCAATAAAATTAAGCCCAAGCACGATCAAATAAAACGTCGAAGCCACGCCATGCAACCAAACTTTAAAAACAAACCCTGTCTCAATAATCGCAAGCAATACAGCGAATAAACCGCTATAAAATACCAGTTTATTAAACACACCCGATGGCTTGTCATGCATTGAGTCCAGCGCATTTTTTTTATTTTTTTTCAATATAAAATCAAACATCGTAAAGTTGACTTCCGTTTTACCCAAGCATAGTTGTTGTACTTTATACCGCAATTATACGTTTGAGAAAACTAGATTGAGCAATGATTTAAAAAAAGCAGCGATGATTTGACAAAATTACGTTGTTTTTGAGGCAGGCTAAAACACCAAGGTTACCGTTAAGCCTTGGGTGGTGGCAGTGGTTTGGGCGTTATTCTCAACCACTTGCGTAGGACTCAAATAAATATCGATATGGGCTTGTTGACAAATTTGATAAACAATCGATAAACCCAAGCCGGTACCGCCAATCACCGTCAAACCTGAATGGGCGCTTGTGTCTTTGGAGGAAAAAGATTTTTTCGCAGTATCACTATGGGTTTGTGTGCTACTTGGTTGTCCTTGCCCTTGTCCGTGTGCTAGGGATGCGCTTGACGCATTTTGATTGACGCGGTAAAAGGGTTGAAAGACGTCTTGATAATGGGCTGCATCAATGCCAATGCCGGTATCGGCAACTTGGACGATGAGTCGTTTTGCGCGGTGATTGGGTGTGTTGCTAGCGTTGTTAACCAACACAGGGGTCGGGGTCAATGGGTTAGCGAAGTTGGCATGGGTGGCATAGGTGTCTTGGGTGGCATAAGTGGAATCGGTGCTGCTTGACGTTTGTGTTAAATCTTCGATAGCCATCTGGTCAATGACAACCGCGATATTGCCTGTGGTTGGGGTGTATAAAATGGCATTTTGCAGTAGGTTTTTGAGGAGGATAAACAAGGCGGTTTCATCTACACTGACCTGCGTCGCTGACGTACCCAGCGCGGTGAGATAGTTGTCAACCGACAGGGTTTGGTCTTTGCTATCGGCAATCGGAAATAGCAGTTTGATGGCTTCTCGTAGCACTGCGATTAAATCGGTGGGCGTGTTGGTGCGCTCGGTCAGCTGTGATTGCTGGGCTTCCATACGGGCAAGGGTGAGTAGCTGTTCCACCAAATGTTGATTGTGTTCTACTCTGACAGCGAGTTTATGAATGTTTTGTTTGAATTTTGCTTGCCTTGCAGGGTCGCTATACATCGCCGCGTCTTGACTGTATTTTTGCAGTTGTTGCACTTGCAGCGAGATTGCGGTCAACGGCGAGCGTAGCTCATGTGCTGCATCCGCGATAAAGCGATTTTGGTTTTGGATATGCGTGTCAACCCGTTGTAACAACGCATTGATTTCAATGACCAAGGGCATGAGCTCGCTGGGCAGAATTGAGCGATGTTGGCTGTCAGTGGGTAGCTCGATCAAGCTGAGATCTTGACCGTGACGCTTTGCCATTTGCCTAGCTAATAACTGAATCGGACGCAATACGCGCTTTAATACCCAAGGCAATAGTGCAAGCAGCAACAGGGTGGTTAGTAAAATTGGAATAATAGATTGCCAAGCCGATTTTAACGCAATTTTTTTCTGCCATTCGACAGGTTGACGCACAAAAATCACCCGCCTTGGGGTGTCTTTACGAAAGACTTTCCAGATTTCACCATCAAGGGTTAATTCACTAAAACCGATAGGGGTATTAATCAATTGCGGGTGAGCCATTGGCTCAATAAAATTGGTGTCAATTTTGCCAAAACGGGCAGGGAAGATATCAACTTGCACACCATCTTTAACGCCTTGATACTGTAGTACGCTGCTTTCATCATTGGGTGAGAAAACAGTGGTCGGCGTGCTACTGCTAGGGGCAGAAGCTATCATAGCTGGTATAGACGGTATAGGCGGTGGTAAGTCATGCGGTAAAAGATTGTTATCTAGGTTTCGCCTATTGGGAATTAGTTCATGCGGGGGTGGTCGCACCGTTGAGCGCGAGCTAACCAGCTCAGCAAGATAGCTAAGATTGGTTTCTTGTGAGGTATTAAACTCTTGATAGGTATAGCAAAATACCGCAATCTGTACCAAAATGCCAATCGATAGTAACGTGCCAAGTATCCAAACCAGCAATTGTTTTTGTAGTGATTTTTGCAACGATTTTTGCAAGGGTAGGGCGGTTTTTGTAGGGTTAGCCATGGTCATTTTCGTGGGTACTTGGCGGTCATTGTCTGGATATTTTTGAGCCTTTTTTCTATCGCTTTTTGTCAGTCTTGGGATTCGGCGCTGATATACCAGCCCAAACCACGGATGTTTTTAATCCGTTTTTGACCAATTTTTTTGCGCAGTCCATAGATTAAAAATTCAATGGCATTGCTCTCTATCCCAGCTTCCCAATTGTAGATAGAATTTTCCAATTCACTTTTTGAAAACACTTTATCGGGCGCGGTCATAAAAGTGGTGAGCAGCATGTATTCTTTGGCGGTAATATCGATTTCTATGCCGTCACGTTTGAGGCGTTTGGCATTGATATCAAGGGTTAAGTCGCTGACTTGTAGGGTGTTTTGGCTATTGCCCTGTGAGCGGCGCACCAATACACGCATACGAGCGAGTAATTCACTCATCGCAAACGGCTTAGTCATATAGTCGTCTGCCCCAGCATCCAGTCCTTTCACGCGGTCTTTGATTTGGTCTCGGGCGGTCAGCACCAGTACAGGCGTATCGATTTTGGCACTGCGAAGCGTCTCTAACACGCTCATGCCGTCAATTTCTGGCAAGCCCAAATCCAGCAAAATCATGTCATACGCTTCGACTTTGAGGGTCAAAATCGCTTCTCGCCCATCTTTTGCCCAGTCTACTGCATAGGCTTCTTCTTCTAGACTATCAATCAGACTGTCGGCAATGAAGACGTCATCTTCGACGAGTAATACTCTCATTGGGTTACCTTTATACACGAATACTGTTAAACAAATAGACTATAACACAAAAAACCGCCATTCTAAGAATGACGGTGTTGCTCATAAGCAAGGTTGCCATTTGTCGCTCAATTATGGCTGAGTAGGCGCACGACGGTTGAGGTCGTTAAGTGATTTGACATCGCTCACAGCACCTGTTTGGGCATCAACTTTGACATGGTAGATTTCTTGACCTTTTACCACCTCAATTTGATAGCTTGGGGTTCTTGGTGGTTGATTTTGGGCAGGGTTTGGTGCAGGCGGCATGCCTGTATTGCCCATTTGTGGGTCTCTGTTAGGGCGGCGTTGACCGTCACGAGGACCATGACCACCCATTTTACCCCCTTTATCCCCACCTAAATGGGCGCCAATGGCTTCACCACCCACTTGGCTTGCTGCCAATTGCATGGCGCGCTCTAGGCTGATATTGGTGGCAGGCGGCGCAGGCGGTTGATTGTTGTTGGGGTTGCCCATGTTATTGGGGCTATTAGGGTTATTGGGGTTGCCCATGTTATTGGTGTTATTGGGTTGTGGCGGACGCGCTGGGCGTGATGGCCGTGATGGCCATGATGGCATAGTTGCTTGGGTCACTTGACCATTAGACGCATTGACGATATAGAGTTGTGGTTGACCATTCGCACTAAGGGTCATGACCCGGTAGCCGACAATGTTGTCATCGGCGTTGTTGCCGCTACGGGCAGGATTTGGGTTGGGTCGGTTGCTATTGTCATGATATTGTACACCAACAATGCGTGTGTTCGCGGCTTGTTTTTGTACCAAGGCGACTGCTTGAGAGGCACTGATGCTGGCATTGGCGGCTGCTTGCGCGTTGGCTTGCATAGCTTGTAAGTGTTGCTCAAAGTTCTTGGCATTGGCCGGATGGCGTTTTTGCATTTTTTGCGCTTGTGGTGCCGCTGAGGTGCTCGCACAGGCGGTGACTGTCGCACCTGTAACGACACTAAGCAGAGCTACACTAAGCCCAGTGGCTAAAAATGAGGGGTTAAATTTTGCTAAGTTCATAGGTTTTCCTGCGGTTGTTAATATAGTTGTTGATAACCCTTGATTGGATAGTACTATCATACAAAAATTAAGACAGCAGAAACTTAGCGATAACGCAGAATCGAGCTAGGTAGGTTATAGCAATCGGATTAAAAAAATTTGTTTTGCATAAACGCCCACAGCAATGTTCAAAAATGTTTTTATCAATTTTTTTGCCTGTCAAATTAATTTTTCCCTAGACAGGTTAAATTAAAACATCAGGCTCAGGTAATTGCACGATATTAATTGGATGGTCAGTTTGCCAAAGATGGTGGGTGACAATGATTAAAATGCCTTGCTGCTGATGCTGTACCAGCATTTGCCACAGTGCTTCACGGCTTTTTTTATCAAGTCCCGCAAACGGCTCATCTAGCAGCAAGATTTTTTTTGGGCTAAGTAATAGCCGTGCCAAGGCAATACGTCTGGCTTGACCACCGGAAATGGCTTGCCCGTATTCCCCTAGCGGGGTCTGTAATTGTAGCGGCTGACTGCGCGCCCAGTCTTTGAGTCCAACCTTACCCAGCACTTGCCAAAGCTGTTCATCACTGGCATCGGCGTTGCCCAATCTTAAATTGGTCGCCAAGGTCTGGTCAAAAATATCAATCTGCTGCCCCAGATAACCTGTGAGCGCGGGCGTATTTTGTAAGGCTAGCCAATCCATCCCATTGAGCTCGATGCTGCCTTGTTGTGGTGCTAGTTCATGGGCTAGCACTTGTAACAGTGTTGATTTGCCCGCGCCCGAGCGCCCAGTAATCAATACAGGGATGCCTTGGGTGGCAGTCAAGCTGATAGCTTTGAAACCGACAATCGCCTGCGGCATTTTGGCAGCTAGCTGATGGATGGTGAGTGTGAGTGGCGCATTTAGGCGCGCAACATCAATGGGTAAAGGGGCTAAATCATGGTTTAAATGATGGCTAGGTTGTAGCGAAGGATTGAGTAATTCATTGAGTTGATGTTTTGCTGCCAAACTATTGCCAAGGGCTAGCGAATGGGTGACTAACGGCGCTAGCAAGTCAGTCATGCCCATGATACCGAGGAATAACGCAAGCAACATCGGCACACTGATGACAAGGGGCGTGTGATAAAAACCCACTAGCAAGCCGACCAAAACCGCTGCAATCAGCCACTGCATGATCAGCATGACCAATGACTGGGCGCGCTGGATGCGCTTTTGCTGATGCGTATGTTGAGTGTCGAGGCTGTTAAAAGCAGTCAATTCGGATTGCCAGCGCTGCCAAATCAATAAATGGGTAAGCGCCGATAGCGGATTGAGCAAACTGACACGCCTAGACTCTGCCAATGCCTGATGAGCGCGGGCGTGCTTGATACTGCGCCATGTCAGCAAGGCAGGTAGCATCAAACCCGCGATTAAAAACGTGGCAATCAGCACCGGGTTAACCTCATACTGATAAAGTAAGGTGGCTACTAGTAAGCTTGCGGTTGTCGCGACTAGCCAAGGCGATACCACGCGCAGTGGCAACTCATTGAGCACCTCAATATCATGGGTTAAACGGTGCATGGCATGGGTAGATTGTAGGGTACTTGATAAATTTGCCAGTGGCAGGCGTGCAAACTGGTTAAAAAACCGCACTCGCAGCCGCTGCAACAAACCAAACACCGCATGGTGGGATACCATCATTTCACCATAGCGTCCTGCGGTACGTACCATCGCCATCACACGGATAATCGCTGCCGGTACCAGATAATTAAAACTGTGTGAGCCCAGCGCCACCATCCCCGCCATTGCTGCCGCAGAAATAAACCACCCTGACGTCATCAATAGCCCAATCACGGATAACGCAGTCATTATGCCTAACAAGGCAGCAATGAGCCATTTATCTAGCTGCGTGCTAAACAGCTGGGTTAAACGAAAGGTTTGATGACTGTTTGCTTTTTTTTGCCGGTGAGTTTTGACAAGGTTATTTTGACTAATAAGCCTATTTTCACTATTGTTTTCACAATTAGAGTCTGTCATACCGTTACGCCTTCGCCAAAGTAGATGCAATATCAAGGCTTATTTGCCGATCCAGCCAAGGCAGGCTTGTGGCATCGTGCGTCACCCATAGCACGGTTTTACCCCTAGTCACTTGTTGTAATAGCGCATTAATCTCGGCTGCGGTATCACTATCTAAATGCTCAGTGGGTTCATCGAGTAGCCAAAGCTGCGCGTCTTGTAATAGTAACTGGGCTATTGCCAGTCGTCGCTGCTGCCCCCCCGACAAGCCGCTACCACGTTCACCCAACTGAGTATCTAACTGATTTGGCAGGGCTTTTATCAAAGGTTTTAACCCCACTTGCGCAAGAATTTGCCATAGTTTGTCATCACTGGCGGTTGGGTTTGGCAGGCGCAAATTATCGGCGATACTCATTGGCAGTAGCATGGTTTGTTGTGACAAATAGGCGATTTGGTGGCGAAATTGCGTGGAATTGATGGTGTTAAAATTTTGGTTATCAATAAAGATATCGCCTTGATAGGCACAAAAACCCAAAAAAATTTGCAATAGGGTGGATTTGCCGCTGCCACTTTGACCGACAATCGCTAACCGTTCCCCTGAGGCAATAGCAAAACTTAACGGTGCAAGCCGTGTGCGCTGCTGATGATTGACCCAAATATTATCCGCGTCAATGGCAGGGGCTGCAGTTAATACAAAGGGGTTAGCTTTTGTTTTTTCCGCTGACGCAAACGCTAACAACGGTGATAACTCAGCAATCGCGCCTTCCGCTTGCGCTTTGACATGATAATCCGCGCCCAACTGACGTAGCGGGGCATAAAATTCGGGTGCCAACAGCAGCAAAAATAGCGCCGACTGGTAAGGCACAGGCACCGTGTTTTTTTGCCAGGGTAAAATACCGATTAAACCAAAACCCAAATACACGGCAAGTAGCGCAATCGACAGCGCGGCTAACAGTTCTAGCGCTGCGGTGTTTAAAAACGCAATTTTGAGCACCGACATGGTGCGCATACGGTAGGCTTCGGCTGAAGCATCGATATCTTGACTGGCGTGCCCAACAGCATCCAGCCGTTGCAGTGTCGCTGTACCACGTAACCAATCCAAAAATCGCCCGCTTAGCTGTGCCATCGCGGCAAATTGTTGCCGACTTTTACGGGCGGTGGCATGACCAATTAATACCATAAATACAGGGACTAGCGGTGCAGTTAGTAGTAAAATCAGCGTCGCTATCCAGCTTTGGGTCGCAGCGGCGACTAATAGCATGATAGGCGTGGTCACCACAATCAGTCGCTGCAGATAAAAACGGCTGACATAGCCCGTTAAGGCGTCACATTGCTCAATCACCATACTGGCAAGCCCGCCATCACTGCCATACTGGTCGCGCGCCGCACCTACTTGTGCCAGTTTTTCAACTAGCGTTTTTCGTAGGATGCTGGCTACTTGTAGCCCCGCGTCTAACGCCAGCTGGTCTTTGCAAAAATGCAGTAAAGGACGTAGCAACAGACACCCTATGAGCCACGGCAGATAATCAAAAAATACGTCAGTGGCAGGGCGGTGATGGGTAATTTGTGTTAACCAATCTGCAAAGATGACCGCAATCAGCCAAGACTGCACAATCAATACCAGCGTGGACACAACTGACAGTCCCCATGCCATATAAATCGGTCGCTTTGCCATAGCGGCATAGTGACGAAGGGTTTGGTTGACAGCAGAAGTTTCAGACATGGTTGGTTAACAGTAACGATAAAATCAATGGACATATCATAGCGTATCAAGCACGGGTTAGGTACGACAAATCATGCTCATCAAGGCAATGAGACAAAAAAGTGTAAACACCGTGCCCACCAATGAGGGTTGATAATACCTTGATAAAGGCATATAAAAAGCCATATAAAAGACAATTAAATAAGTAAAGCGATGAACGAGCCCACTTTAAAATATTACCCTCAACAGACCCATAAACTATTACTCATTCAACTATCACCATCTTTGACAGGGTATGAGAAGATGGTAGCAGCAACGCAGTACTAATCATAGTATTTTGTAGTCAGGTGCGACATTATGCCGCATGACAAATAATTTATAGATTTATATAATGTTTGTAAATAAAAACATTACCCTTTTTTAACCACGCATGAGGGTAATTGACATCTGAATTGGTTGTCAAACCAAGGAGTCAACATGATAACAGAACATCTCGTCGATATCTCCCGTCTGCAATTTGCAGTCACGGCGTTATATCATTTTTTATTTGTACCACTCACACTGGGCATGGTGTGGCTGCTGGTCATCATGGAATCGATGTACGTGATGACAGGCAAAGAAGTGTGGAAGGACATGACGCGTTTTTGGGGCAAACTATTTGGCATCAACTTTGCCTTGGGTGTCACCACCGGTATCACCATGGAATTCCAGTTTGGTACCAACTGGGCATATTACTCGCAATATGTGGGCGATATTTTTGGGGCGCCGCTTGCCATTGAAGGCTTGATGGCGTTTTTTTTAGAATCGACCATGGTCGGACTGTTTTTCTTTGGTTGGGATAGACTGTCACGCGGACAGCATTTACTGGTGACTATGTTGATGGCACTGGGTACCAATCTATCCGCGTTGTGGATTTTGATCGCCAATGGGTGGATGCAAAATCCGGTTGGCGCAGAGTTTAGTTACCAGACTATGCGCATGGAAATGACCGATTTTGCCGCAGTATTATTTAACCCTGAGGCGCAGAACAAATTCGTACATACCGTCTCTGCCGGGTATACGGTGGGGGCGACCTTTGTGCTTGCCATCTCAGCGTGGTATCTGCTCAAAAAACGCGATGTCGAATTTGCCAAACGCAGCTTTCAAGTCGCGGCGGCATTTGGTTTTGCGTCGATTTGTAGCACCATTGTGCTGGGTGATGAGTCGGGTTATTCCATTGGTTTGGCACAGCAAACCAAAATGGCAGCGATAGAGGCGATGTGGGAAACCGAGCCTGCGCCTGCCAGTTTTAATTTGATTGCCGATATCAACCAAGCCGAGCAAAAAAATAACTGGGCCGTGCAAATTCCGTATGTGATGGGCTTGATTGGGACGCGCTCACTAGATACCCCGATTTTGGGTATCCATGACATCAAAATCATCAATGAAAAACGTATCATCAATGGTCAAAAAGCGGTGTTGCTACTGGATCAATTACGCAGTGCACCCCCAGGTTCAACCCCAAATCCTGTGACAGTGGCAGAATTTGAAAAGGTAAAAAAAGACTTGGGCTTTGGGTTATTGCTCAAACGCTATTCGCCAGATGTCAGCAAAGCCACGCCGGCAATGATTAAACAAGCCACCGATGCCACCATTCCACCTATTGTTCCGATGTTTTGGTCATTTCGTGCCATGGTGGGTTTGGGCTTTTTATTGTTGGCATTGTTTACGATTAGTCTTTGGTCAAGTGTCAAAGATAACTTTATCCAAAAACCTTGGCTGTTACGTTGGGCATTATTGATGCTGCCTGCGCCTTGGCTTGCTGCGGAATTTGGTTGGTTTGTTGCCGAGTATGGGCGTCAACCTTGGACGATTTATGGCATGTTACCGACCTATTTTTCAGTCTCCAACATTAGCGTGGCGAATGTGTATGCCTCGCTGGCGGGATTTGTTGGTTTTTATACGGTGCTGCTGATGATTGAAATGTACTTGATGATAAAATATGCCCGTAAAGGACCTGCGAGTCTAGGTACGGGCAAATACTACGGCGAAGATACTCACAAGGTTCATGTGAGTCCTTCATTAAATTTGCCCCATGATACAGCCGAGGTGAATCATGTTGTTTGATTATGAAACACTCAAAATTATTTGGTGGTTATTGGTCGGTGCGCTGCTCATTGGGTTTGCTATCATGGATGGGCATGATATGGGCGTGTGTTCGTTACTGCCTTTTGTCGGCAAAGATGATGAAGAGCGCCGGGTGATTATCAATACCATTGGTCCGCACTGGGAGGGTAACCAAGTATGGTTTATCACGGCAGGTGGCGCGATTTTTGCGGCATGGCCGATGGTGTACGCCACTGCCTTTAGCGGTTTTTATTGGGCGTTGATGGCAGTATTGTGGGCGTTATTTTTCCGCCCGGTGGGGTTTAAATATCGCAGTATGATACACAATCCAACCTGGCGCAAAGCGTGGGACTGGGGGTTGTTTGTCGGTTCATTTATCCCGGCTGTGGTGTTTGGCGTGGCATTTGGCAACTTGTTTTTAGGCGTGCCTTTTAGTTTTAATAACCATTTGGTATCGACTTATACAGGCTCATTTTGGGCATTACTTAATCCATTTGCCCTACTGTGTGGCTTGATCAGCGCGTCTATGTTGATTATGCAAGGTGGGGCGTATTTGGCGCATCGCACCCTTGATGAGGTACAAAATCGTACCCTTAACTACGCTGCTATCAGTAGTCTGGTGATGGCGGTGTTGTTTGTGCTGGCAGGGGTATGGATACAATCGATTGACGGCTATCATATCACCAGCCACATTGACCCCCAAGCCTTGCCAAATGTGCTCAACAAAGAGGTGACGCGTCAAGCGGGCGCATGGATGGCAAATTATCATCAGTATCCGCTGGCATGGGCATTCCCTGTACTTGGTGTCATCATGCCGATTGTCACGGCAATATTGTTAAAAGCGCGTAAAACCTTGACCGCATTTATTGCCTCTAGTATTGCTGTGCTTAGTGTGATTATGACCGCAGGGGTGGCGTTATTTCCGTTTGTCATGCCATCCTCTAGCGATCCACGTTCAAGCTTGACGGTTTGGGACAGTGTATCGAGTCATCTTACCTTGATGATTATGTTGTTTGTCGTGGTGGTGTTATTACCGATGATTGTAGGCTACACCAGCTGGGCATATAGCGTGATGCGCGGTAAAGTGACCAAGGCTTATGTTCGAGAGCAAGAGCATTCACTTTACTGACCCAAATCAAGGCAACTCAATAGGAGAACACAATGTGGTATTTTGCGTGGATATTAGGATTGGGGTTTGCGGTATTATTGGCGATTTTAAACGCGCTGTGGCTTGAAAATGCCGATGCGCGTAATAAAGCCTTTAATCCAAAAGCTAAGGACGATAATCCCACCAATGATGGTACGGTGACAGAAGGCAATCCCACTGAAGATATCCATAAAACAGGTAAGACTTCAGATAACGAGTCCTTATAGCCATTAACCTCAACTATTAGCGCTTTAAGTCATCACGGCTTAAAGCGCTTTTTTATGCGTTGTCAAAACCCGCTATTTTTTAATCATTTTCTTATTTGGTACACAATTTGCATTCCCTGTCTTGGCAAAACTGATTAATACTTGAGCGATAGTTTTTTATCGAGGGCATAAGAGCATAAGGGCAAAAGCTTCATGAGAAAATTAAACAATACGGTTCAACGGCATACCAGTAAACGGTTTAATAAAGCCTATAAATGGCTATTATCCGTGATGGTTTTTTATCAACATTCCTCGGTGTACGCTGCGACGCCCACCAATGAGCAGCTATATGACTACCAAAATGTGATGTGGGTAGTTATTGGTGGTTTGCTGGTGTTCTTTATGCAGGCGGGCTTTGCGCTCATTGAAGCAGGCTCAGTGCGTAGTAAAAATACCGTGAATGTGTTGATGAAAAACTACACCGACATGGCGATTGGCGGATTAATTTTTTATATCTTGGGCTATGGCTTGATGGCAGGCAACAACCCCACAGGTTACGTGGGTCAAAGCGAGTTTTTACCAGAGCAGCTTAGCAATATGCAATGGGCACATTTGTTTTTTCAGATGATGTTTGCTTCCACCGCCGCCACCATTGCCAGTGGTGCGATGGCGGAGCGCATTAAATTTTCAGGGTATCTGATTGGTACGTTGATGACTTGCGGATTGATTTATCCAGTCGTAGCAAGTTGGGCATGGGGCGGCTATTATGGCGGTCAAGGCTGGCTTACCCAGCTTGGATTTATTGATTTTGCCGGCTCTTCGGTGGTGCACTCTGTCGGTGGCTGGTTAGCGCTCGCGGGTATTATCGTGCTTGGACCGCGTATTGGTCGCTTTGCCCCTGATGGCACGCCGCGTTTGATTGCCGGTCATAATCTCACGCTGGTCACATTGGGCGGCTTTATCCTATGGTTGGCGTGGTTTGGATTTAACGCAGGTTCTACACTGACTAGTTCAGGCAATTTGGGCAAAATCATGCTAAATACCCACCTAGCAGGGGTGAGTGCGGTGACGGCTTATCTGCTGATTTCAGGGGTGATGCGTAAAGCAATTTTATTAAGTGATACGGTCAATATCAGCCTTGCAGGGTTGGTCGCCATTACCGCAGGCTGTGCGACCATGTCGCCTGTGTATGCGATTGTTACCGGTGGTGGTGCATGTTTGGCGTATTTGGCAGTGAAGCGGTTATTGGATAATGTTCAAATGGATGATGCGGTGTATGCCGTTGCCGTGCATGTGGGCGGCGGTGTGTGGGGTACGCTGGCAGCAGGGCTGTTTTATGAAGGTGATTTATTCAGCACCCAGCGTATCATCGTACAGCTGATGGGCATCGGGGCAATGTTTGTCTGGTCATTTGGACTGGGTATGGTGGTGTATTTTGTGATTGAAAAAACCATCGGTCTACGGGTACTTGCACAGCATGAGCAACGCGGGCTTGACTTTACCGAACATGCCGAAGGGGCTTACCCTGAATTCCAAGATAGCTTATTTAGTCAGCAAACGCTAACTGAGCGGCATTAGTTTTAAATTTTTGCGGTACCTGTATGCTCTGTCGTCACAGGTACCCGACCCACCACAGTCATTTGCGTCAATTGTACTTTTATTAACTTTAAATATTTGGCACCGTCATGAACAAAGAAGCTACTATCAAATCTGCGTTAACACCGTTTTTAAAAGATGCTGATATACGTAAAGCCATGGACATCTTTCATAAAAATTATGCCGATATTACGCCCTACCAAATCCAGCGTTTTGTCCATGAAATTACGCAAGACAACGAAACCAAAGAATATCGCTCAAATATCCGTCGAAGTTTGATGAAAGCGCTGAGTGATTACCAAATGGGTGCAGCCAACCCCCAATCGATGACCCATGATATCCCTAATTTGGGGCAAAATAGCCCAGTAACTCACCCATCATCCAGTCAAGTAGCTATCTCTAACCAAAAACCTGACGCAATATCTGACCCAATATCTAGCCAAACATCTAACCAAATGGCCGCCTTTGAGTTACTGATTGATAGTTTTATGGCGCAATTTTCACCATTATTGGGCAGCCAAATTTTAGACAGTGTCAAGCAGACGATTCATCAGCATCATAATTCATCAAAATCCCGTGGTTTTGGGCTATTAGCTCGCAAGGCAGAAACCAATCAGGCTTTAACCTTAACCATGATTCACTTTTTTGATCAGTTTTTTGGTGGGGACAAACAAAGTGCGTTGACAATGTCCTTGACCGATGCGGATACAGCAGGGTTTAGAACTATCTTATCATTATTTTATCAGCAAGCGTGTCAATGGGCGGGGCCTACTGATGCAGATATTGCTTTGGCGCAGGCAAACAAGATTACCAAAGCCAAGTTTGACGTATCTTTGGTTGAAAAATTTATGTAGAATGCCATTTATATAAAATACTACGGATTGACAGTATCATAGTACAATTTTTATGCAGACCTAAAGATGCTAAATGGCAAGTTCCCAGTTCATTTTATTTCCAGGTCCATTTTAGAGAGTTTAGCACTGCGCTTGATACTGTATTGTAGCTTAATTTTATGAGACCAATTCTAGGTGTCATAAGATTAAGTTTTTTTTAACCGATGAAAATTTATTGCCACTGGCTTCCCTCACAAGCTTTCGGAAAATGTCATGAATCATCAAATTCAGTATTATGTTTACGCCAGTAAAATAAATTTGACCCAAATTTTTGACCACAATTTATTCACTGATATTCGCGAGCAAGCCCAGTCCAACAATCAACACCATCATATTACGGGGTTTTTATTGTTTAAGGATGGCAAATTTTTGCAGTATATTGAAGGTCAAAAAGCGGTATGTGAACAATTATTTAACACCATAAAGCAAGACCGACGACATAAAGAGATAGTGGTGTTAGACCAGGGACAGTTAGAAAAACGCTATTATCAGCAATGGCTGATGAATTGTTATAACATGGATGAAAAAACCCAAACCCTTGAACTGCTTAATCTTCCAGATATGGTGTACGACTTTGATATTTATCATTGGAGCCAAGCTCATGTACATGAAGTGATGTCACTAATGGCAAAAAACCATTTGCTTGGCATGACCCCTCAAACAGGGAGTTTTTTCTCGGTGGTTTATCGCCGCTTTATGCGGCAGAATAAAAAATATTTAATCATTCAACTGCTGATATTAGGTATGTTTTTCATCAGTTTATTGTTCTTAAAAAGCAACTATTAATAGCAACCATTGATTAACGCGATAGGGTATGAGCCTACAGTGAAGACTACCAAATACCCAATAAAGACGTCGAAACAATTGAGTTTAAAAAGCGCATCGTTACCTTGCGCAACGTCTGATGGTTAGCCTTTTTTACTATCAGATTGGCAAAAATCTACAGCTCAATTAACAACATAAATATCACCAACCATGGAACCGTGATGATGGTGAACATGAAAAAAAGGTGTTTTTTGACATGGTGTTTGATGATGGCGCCGATATAGCTTCCTGCTTTGACTTGGTAGGGCGCAATATCAGCATCATCGCGCTCATAGAATGCGACCATGTCATTGAGTAATTGCTCGACCTGTTCGGTCTGCCATTGGTAGGTTTCAAACTGTGCTAACAGCTCGCTAATCACTGGGGTTGTATGGGATATTCCGGGTGTCACACATAGCATATCGCATTGCTTAAAGCGTTTAGCAGGGGTCGTACCTTGATGGATAAGATGAATTTTATGGTGGCGTTTATCATGGGTGATAGCGAGGTACAAATTCGCTATATACATTTCACTACCTTCCATAAAATGCAGAAAGCGACCATCTTTAAATAGGATAAAACCCATGATGCCGGTTTTTTGGTTATTATCTCTGGCGCTTTGATAAATCTGGGTAAATGTGCTGGGCTTTAAAGCGGCTGACCAAGTAAGCGAACTGGTATAAGTCAGGTAATAAGTAGGGGGAGACATCATCGTAGAACTCCTCAGCCATACTCTTTATATGTTACTTTGAGTGTAGCATAATAATTTTTTAATGTTATTATTAATTTAGCATCTTTTATTAAAACTAAAGTATAACCCTTAATTCATACAAAAATAAATTAAAGTTTATAAATCTTTTTAGGGTAAAAATTTAATTATTTTTATGATGCTGTGTTTGCATATCTGTGATTAGCTCGTTCACCTCCGATGACTGCCAATCGGTGGGGTTAAACGCTTGAAATAGTCGGCTAATGGATAAATTATTCACATCCTTATCAATGTCAATACAGTACATATCCCATTTTTTGAACCGCGGCTGCTCCCGATGACCCTCGGTAATTATTTTTAAATTTTTATGGCGATAATCTTTAAGTAAATCTTGGTACAGGTGAGTGACCAATGCCTTATCCCCTTCCAAATATTGAAAAAAATGCCCATTTTTGAATAGCAAAAATCCCGTGATGTGTTGGGCATGATTGTTTTGCCTAGAAATCTGCTCGATAGTTTTGAAAGTAAACGGATTAATCGCGCCCAGTAAGGTGATTTTACTGGTGTAAGTTAAATAATAAATAGCATCACACATAACGATATCCAACATAAGGTTACCGCTGTTACCAATTCACTACAGCAGGCATTTGATTAACGCTTATAAGCGATTATACTTAACAAAAAGCCATTCTGTTACATAAATATTTAATCATTTCAAATTTAACGTCCTGACTTAAAAACTTACTTATTTAAAAAAGCAAAAACCTTAAAAAAGAGAAACCCTTAACAAAGAGAAACCTATGCCGAATTCATCGACCCACGCTACAAAACACCCGTCATCCGCCACCGTCCGCTTGAATAAATACAAACTTGGGGCTGCTGCGGTTATAGCCCTTGTGGGGTTAAGTTTGACAGGCTGTCAGGCCATGGCGACAAAAAACGCACCAATCGCCGCAAAAGCTGATAGCACTAGCACAGTATCAAATGGTATTAAAACCATCAAAAACATTGCCTATGGCACAGATGCCCGCCAACAACTCGATATTTATACCCCTGCAGACGGTCAGCGTCACCCTGTGTTGATATTTGTATACGGGGGCAGCTGGCAACATGGCAAACGCCAAACCTATGGCTTTGTCGGTAAGCAGTTTGCCAAGTCGGGCTACACCACAGTGGTGGTGGATTATCGCTTAGCCCCTGCAAACGTATTCCCAGATTATGTGCTCGATACAGCCAGCGCCATGGGTTGGGTGTATCGCAATATCGCCCAATATGGCGGCAATCCTAATCAGCTGTTTGTCATGGGGCATTCTGCAGGGGCGTTTAATGTGGTATCTGCGGTGGATGATAGCCGTTTTTGGAAAACCACCGGCATTCCCAACAAGGCAATATTAGGCGTGATTGGACTAGCAGGGCCGTATGATTACGATTTTCGTAGCGGTACTACCAAAGTTGCCTTTCCAGCTGATAGCACCCGCCAGCAAGTGATGCCTGTGTATCATATCCGCCAAGATGTACCCCCGCATTTGTTGGTCACAGGCAGTAAAGATATGCTTGTCTACCCACAAAATGCTGATAGCCTACAAAAAGCGCTGACCCAAGCAGGCGGCAACGTGGAACGGGTGCAAGTCCCTGCCACTCATGCAGGCGTCGTCATTGGACTGGCAACACCGTTACAGTCGTTTTATCCCACCTTTAACAAGGTCAATGATTTTATGCAGCGGCATTTGCCAACAGCGCAGTGAGAAAGATTTCCAACAAAAAGTATAAAGAAAAACTTTTAAGCGGCGGCAATTTTCACAGACTCATGCAGTCAAAGGCATACCACTGCTGAGCCAGTAGCCTCAAATGCGATGAAAGAATCATAACCGAGTTGACGTAACCGACTCGGTTTGTATTTTTATGCAATTATTTATGCAATTTTCTATCCAGTCTTTGTTGCAATTTTTACTGCCTAGACAGCTGCTGCAACATAATGACGCTATTGCAGGTAGCTGCTATCCGCTTATAATAAACGGCATTGACCTGCTTATCATAAAAAAGTTTTCAATATCCTCATAACAACATAACGAACAGGAATTCCTGATGCTACTACTTAAAGACCAAACCTTACTTAAAACCCAATCACTCATTGACAACCAATGGATAGATGCAACGGATGGTACTACCATTGATGTCACCAATCCATTTGACAACCAAGTGATTGCCACCATACCCAGCCTAGAAAAATCCCAAGTCATCGACGCCGTCGCCATCGCCCACAAAGCGCAAATAGACTGGGCACAAAAAACCGCCAACGAGCGCGCAGCTATTTTAAACAACTGGGCGGATTTAATCGACCAAAATAAAGAAGATTTGGCGACCATCATGACCGCTGAGCAAGGCAAGCCAATCACCGAATCGCGCGGTGAAATCGGCTATGCCAATAGCTTTATCCGCTGGTTTGCCGAAGAAGGCAAACGCATCTATGGCGACATCATCCCTAGCACCAACAAAGACCTACGCTACGTGGTGTTAAAGCAACCCATCGGTGTCTGCGCAGCGATTACCCCGTGGAATTTCCCCGCCGCCATGATTACCCGCAAAGTTGCCCCTGCCTTAGCTGCTGGCTGTAGCATAATCGTCAAACCTGCCACAGAAACCCCCTTGACCGCATTAGCACTGGGCGAACTTGCCATACGAGCAGGCTTACCTGCAGGCTTGCTACAAATCGTCACCGGTAAATCCTCAGTGATTGGTGAAGTGCTCACCCAAGATGAACGCATCCATAAACTATCCTTTACCGGCTCTACCGAAGTTGGTCGCGTGCTGATGTCACAATGTGCGTCCACCGTCAAAAAACTCTCAATGGAGCTTGGTGGCAATGCCCCATTTATCGTCTTTGATGATGCCGACTTAGAAAAAGCGGCAAGTGGGCTCATTGCTTCCAAATACCGTAATGCCGGACAAACCTGTGTCTGTGCAAACCGCGTCTATGTGCAATCAAGTATCAAAGACAAATTTTTAGCCATCTTCAAACAAAAAGTCGAAGCACTAAAAGTCGGTAACGGCATGACAGAGGGCGTAAATATCGGTCCGCTCATCAACCAAGGTGCATTAGACAAAGTCGAGCAGTTACTTGAAGATGCGGTCAACAAAGGCGCGACCGTGGTCACCGGTGGAAAGAAACACAGCGCGTCAGATTTAAGTTTTGAGCCAACCATTATCACGGGTATCACCGATGACATGGACATCGCCAGCCAAGAGATTTTTGGTCCGATTGCGCCCGTGTTTGTGTTTGATAGCGATGATGAAGTGATTGCCCATGCCAACAACACGATTTATGGACTAGCGGCGTATTTTTATACCCAAAGCGTTGCGCGCTCGTGGAAAGTGTGTGAAGGACTCGAATACGGTATGGTCGCCCAAAACACCGGGCTGTTATCAACCGAAGTTGCACCATTTGGCGGTGTCAAACAATCAGGCTTTGGGCGTGAAGGCTCAAAGTATGGGATTGAAGATTATGTGACTACCAAGTATTGGTGTATTGATGTGCAATAATAGTTCAATCGTCCAAATTCATGGCATACATTGCCATGATTGGGCGTGAGATTGAACGCGCTGATTTAGCTTATTGGTTTTTGCAATTAGCGCTTTAGGACTTTTACTCGGCGATATCAAATACTTGGCGTAGATATGCCAAAAAGGTATCGTTGTCGGTCATGGTTTTGCCCGGGCTATCGGATATTTTGGCAACCGATTGCCCGTTACATTCAACCAGTTTAAGGACGATGTTGAGCGGTGTTTGCCCCATATCATTGGTCAGGTGAGTCCCGATACCAAACCCAAGTTGAAAACGGTCGTTAAAATGCAAGTACAGCGCCCACGCCTTCTGCAACGTCAACCCATCGCTAAAATTTAACATTTTGGTTTTTGGGTTGATTTTGAGTTGTTGGTAGTGCGCGTAGGCTTTTTCGCCCCATTCATACGGGTCGCCACTGTCATGACGCAGCCCATCAAATAGCTTGGCAAAATACAAGTCAAAATCGCGCAAAAAGGCATCCATTCCGACCACGTCTGTCAATGCAATACCTAAGTCACCCCGATATTCTTGAACCCAAGCTTCGAGTGCCGCTTTTTGGAAATTACGCAAGCGCACATCGAGTGCCTGAAAGGCTTGCAAAAATTCATGTGCCATTGTGCCAATTGGGGTGATACCGAACTGTTTGGCAAAATACACATTGCTCGTACCGCGAAATATTTCCGGCACTGCCATCAACCGCTCAATCACTTGCTCTTGCCAAGCAACACTATAACGTCGACGCGTACCAAAATCTGATACCAAAAACGGGACGTCATAAGCCGCCATTTGGCGACGATAGTCTTGTAACAGTAGCAGTTTATCGTTTAGCCGTTGTTCACCGACTTGCCAAGCCGATTGCTGGTCAAGGTGACTAAAATACAGTTCATTGACAATCGCCAACACAAAGATTTCAAACATCATTGCCTGAATCATCGGGCCTTCAATACGAATGTCTAACCGACCTTCGGTATCAATGGTCGCTTTGATAAAACGACGTTTGAGTTGAAATAATTCAAGATAATCAACAAAGTCACTTTTGATAAAGCGCAGACCACGAAGGTATTGCAGCTCATCGGCTGTAAAACGTAGTTCACAAAGCGCATCGAGCTCGGCATTGACTTCATCGAGTAGCGTTGAAAGAGGATAGGCGGTGTCTTCAAGGTTGCGACAGCGAAACGCATATACGCTATGCGTCTGTGGAAACTTGTGTAGTACCACTTGTAGCATGGTAAATTTGTATAAATCCGTGTCCAACAAAGACTTAATAATCGCCATTACCCATCCTAAATTCTGTAACTATTGATAAGAGTGACTACTTTAGCATTAATTCGCTTGGATTGTACAAAATCTGACTCTGTGCTTGGCATTATGGTTGGTTGGGCGTTTCGACTTTAATTTTATTGACGGCATGGTATTCACGGTTAAAATACACCAAGCCTGTCTGGTCTTTGCCTTGTTGTATGGCTTCGATACGACAAATAAAAATCCCGTGTGTGCCGACTTCTTGGATTTGCTCGATTTGGCAATCAAAGCTCGCCAAGGCATTGTCCAAAATCGGTGATTGGGTCATCAAGGTATGCCATGTGCCATGCTCAAAGCGCGCTTGCGCTTCGAGTTTTGATGCAAAAACCGCAGATAATGGTGCATGATGATCGGCCAGCACATTCACCGCCAATACCTTGTTTTGCACGAAATATTCATACGAGCGTGAGGCGGTATTCATGCATACGAGCAAGGTCGGTGGGGTATCGGTTACACTGCACACCGCCGATGCAGTAAAGCCATGACGACCCGCAGGGCCATCGGTAGTGACCACATTGACCGCAGCCGATAACATCGACATGGCATTTCTAAAATCAGTAACGTCAACCATTATTTTTTCCAAAGTACTTTTTAAATTATGAGGTCGTCCAATTGATGCGTGGCTAAATAGTCATTTCGGACAAGCTTGGCGCCTTGTGCTAAGGCAGACAACTTGCCTTGTGCCACATGACGGGGTAGCGGCGCCATCCCGCAATTGGTACAAGGGTACAAATTTTTGGCATCCACAAACTGCAAGGCTTTATGCAGCGTTGCTGCCACTTGCTCAGGCGTTTCTATCTGATGCGTCGCCACATCAATCGCGCCCACCATCACTTTTTTGCCACGAATCAATTCGATAAGTTCCATCGGTACGCGCGAATTTTGACATTCTAGCGACACCATATCAATCGCCGATTGCTGTAGTTTGGGGAAGATGGCTTCATATTGTCGCCATTCACTGCCCAAGGTTTGTTTCCAATCGGTATTGGCTTTGATACCATAACCATAACAGATATGGACGGCAGTGTCACATTTCAACCCTTCGATAGCACGTTCGAGTGCCGCAATGCCCCAATCATTAACTTCATCAAAAAATACATTAAAGGCAGGCTCATCAAATTGAATAATATCAACCCCTGCCGCCTCCAGTTCTTTGGCTTCTTGGTTCAGTATTTTGGCAAATTCCCAAGCCAGCTTTTCGCGGCTGCCGTAGTATTGGTCACTTAAGGTATCAATCATGGTCATGGGTCCAGGTAGCGCCCATTTGATAGGTTTGTCCGTGTGCTGACGTAAAAACTTGGCGTCCTCAGCAAATACCGATTGCGGGCGCGACACCGCACCCACCACAGTCGGCACACTCGCTTCATAGCGATTGCGAATTTTTACCGTAGCGCGATTGGCAAAATCAACCCCATCTAGATGCTCAATAAAGGTGGTGACAAAATGTTGGCGGGTTTGCTCGCCATCACTCACAATATCAATGCCTGCCGCTAATTGCTGCTGCAATGATACCAATAACGCGTCTTGTTTGCCTTGGACAAGCGCGCTGTCTGTCAGCTTCCAAGGTGACCAAAGTTGTTCAGGTTCAGCAAGCCAGCTTGGTTTAGGCAGGCTACCTGCCGTTGATGTTGGAAAAAGTGTCGTCATTGTTTTCTCTTTAATTGTTGGGTGTCAGCAAAAACTGCTTAAGCGACTTATTAAGCTACTTGGGTTAAGCTACTTGGGTTAAGCTACTTGGGAATTTAACCAGTTTTGTAATAAGGTTTGGTAGGGTTTGATAAAGTGGGTTTCTGTGTATTGACCTTGTTGAATCGCCAGCTGGCTACGTTCTTCACGGTCATACTCGATTTTGGTCAGTGAATAATCCTCATGATTTAAACTGGGCTGATAGCTTTGACCTGCCACGCTATTGGCGTTATAAATCTCAGGACGATAGATTTTTTGGAACGTTTCCATCGTGCTAATTGTGCTGATAAGCTCAAGGTTGGTGTAGTCGTTGAGCAAATCACCTTTAAAATAAAACGCAAAAGGTGCCACTGATTTTGGCGGCATAAAATAACGCACCGATAACCCCATTTTGCTAAAGTACTCATCTGTCAGCGAATACGCGTCTTGTACATATTCAGTGCCCAAAATCGGATGACAATTGGCGGTTCGGGTGTAGGTCTTAGTGGTCGATACACTCAGACAAATCACCGGGGGTTTGTTAAATTGCTCACGATAGGCAGGCGAGTTCAGCACATACTCAAACAACTTACCATGCAAATCCCCAAAGCGCTCGGGCACGCTAAACGATGGCTGGTTTTTGTTATGCGCCAACAGCCATACACTAAAGTCATAATCGCGCACATAGGAAGAAAAACTGTTCCCCACAATGCCATCGATTCGCTGCTGGGTCTGGGTGTCAAAGATAACGGTTTTTAAAATCTCAATAGCCGGAAAGCTGTCCCCCGTACCAACAATCTCAAGATTGGCAGATACAATCTCAAGCTCGACCTGATAGCGGTCGCCAGTCACATTGTCCCAATGTGCCAAGTCATTAAATCGACGGTTAATCATTTGCAGGGTATTGCGTAAGTTTTGCTGGCGGTGTTCACCCCGTGCCAGATTGGCAAAGTTGGTAGTCAGCCTAGTATCTTTGGCAGGTTGGTAGTTTTCATCAAATGCAATGGTTTTGATATGACAATCAATCGGTAAAGTCATGTCTATAATCTCCGTAATAGTCGCGCAAAAAATTTTCTTTTAGCACCCTACGATTACTAAAAATCGTCACGGCTAAAAGTACAAAGACAGTTATACGCTAAAATTAAGATGAATAAAAACGAATTAAAATTTAAAAATGATGAATTTTATTCATTTTAGGTTTTTCCTTGAATAAAAAATGGCTAGAGAGTGTCTAACAGTTTTTTATTGGCAGCACTGAGATTTGGTATTAGCGATGTCAAAATTCCCTAACATAGATTCAGCGAAGCTAGTGATGCTGTGTATTTTTTGAGGTTGACGAAGATTAATTTTGTTAGAAGTTTTGCACATTCAATAAAAGTTGATAAATAAAAAATAATTTGTGCAACAAAGTAATAAATTTTGTAGGTATAAAACAAGTAATTATTCATCAGAAAGGTTAACTTACCAATTACCAACATTAAGCTACAAGTCTGTAGCATTAAAGGGTGAATAGCCCGCTCTATAATCACGGGAAAATAAGGAGGGTGATATGACAATAAGCAATCATCAAAATATACCCTCGTCAGCAATCAATACGGTAAAACCACCCTATATCACCATGGCGATTTTTGCCATTATAGGCTTTGTATTATTGTTTGGCGGGATTTATCTCATTAGTTTGGGCGGCTCGTGGTACTACTTGGTAGCCGGTCTTTGGATATTAGCTACGGCGGTGTTACTTAAAAAACGCGCTGCATTGGCGCTGTGGCTGTTTGCTGCCTTATTGGTTGTGACAGCGGTATGGTCGCTGTGGGAAGTGGGCAGCGATTTTTGGGCACTCGCACCTAGACTGGATATTTTAACCTTTATGGGGATTTGGCTATGGTTGCCACGAATCACCCGCTATGTTAAATCTCATCAGCCAATTAACCAGACGACTCCATCATCAACGTCTCAAGCAACGTTATTTGATCATACTTGGCTCACCCCGGTTCGACATGGTTTAGGCTTAGTCATTCTATCAATTTTTGCGTTGATGGGTTATGCCGCTTTTCATGACCCCCAAGAAATCAACGGAACCATCACCCGTGCGCAGCCTACGCCAAAACCCCTGGCAGGCATTGCTCCTGGCGATTGGACCGATTATGGACGTACGCCTGAAGGTACACGCTATTCGCCTTTGACCCAAATCAATGATAGCAATGTCAAAAATCTTAAAGAAGCGTGGACGTTTCGTACTGGCGACTTTAAAACCGCCAATGATTCTGGGGAAACCACCAACCAAGTCACCCCGCTTAAAGTCAACAATACCTTATATTTTTGTACCGCGCATCAGTTTTTGATTGCGCTTGACCCTGCCACAGGTAAACAAAAATGGCGCTTTGATCCGAAACTCAAATCAGACAAAACCTTCCAACATTTGACCTGCCGTGGGGTATCGTATCACGATGACGCCAATGTCAGTAAAAATGCTGCCAGTTTGCAAGCGCGCCAAACCCAATCGGCGCTTTGCCCGCGCAAAATTATTTTGCCGGTCAATGATGGTCGCCTAGTCGCTGTCAATGCCGATACGGGTCAACGTTGTAGCGATTTTGGTACCAATGGTGAAGTCAATCTGCAACAAGATATGCCATACCCCTATCCCGGTGGCTATAACCCAACGTCACCACCTGTAGTGACAGGGACGACGATTGTCATCGGTGGGTCTGTGACTGACAACCTCTCTACTAAAGAGCCTTCGGGCGTTATCCGTGGCTATGATGTTAATACCGGTAAATTAATGTGGGTGTTTGACACAGGCGCAGAAGACCCCAACGCCATCCCAGCACCTGGGCAAAAATTTGTACACAACTCGCCAAATGCATGGGCGCCGCTTGCATATGATAGCCAAGCCGATGTCGTATATGTGCCTGTCGGTGTTGGTACGCCAGATATTTGGGGCGGTAATCGTGACCGACTACAAGAGCGTTTTGCCAACTCGGTTGTTGCGCTCAATGGCACCACAGGTAAAGTGCTGTGGAGCTTCCAGACCACGCATCATGACTTGTGGGATATGGACGTACCGTCGCAGCCAACCATTGCAGAATTGACCGACCAAACGGGTAAAACAACGCCTGTGGTCTATGTCACCACCAAAACGGGCAATGTGTTTGTCCTTGACCGCCGTACTGGTAAACCTGTGGTACCGGTGACAGAACGCGCCGTGCCGCAAACGGTCAAACGCGGTAACCAAACCAAAGGTGAAAAATACGCTGCCACTCAGCCATTTTCTGAGTTAAACCTTGCGCCACCGAATCCGCTGCAGGATAAAGATATGTGGGGCGCGACCATGTTTGACCAGCTATATTGCCGTGCGTATTTTAAATCACTCAATTATGAGGGTATCTATACGCCACCATCAGAAAACGGTACTTTGGTTTTCCCAGGCAATTTAGGGGTATTTGAATGGGGCGGTATTTCAGTCAATCCCGATCGCCAAGTCGCGGTGATGAATCCTTTAGCGTTACCTTTCGTTAGTACTTTGATCCCACAAGATCCTAACCGTCCACAAAAAGAAAAAGGCGCAGGCACTGAACAAGGCATCCAGCCTATGTATGGTGCGCCTTATGGTGTTGAAATCAAACCTTTCTTATCACCTGTCGGATTACCTTGTAAACAACCTGGCTGGGGCTATGTGGCAGGGGTGGACTTGACCACGCATCAAATCGTGTGGAAAAAACGTATCGGTACTATCCGTGATAGCTTGCCAAAACTGATGCAGTTACCGCCATTAAAAATCGGTGTACCCGGACTGGGTGGTTCGATTTCGACAGCGGGAAATGTGATGTTTGTCGCGGCGACCCAAGATAATTATATCCGTGCCTTTAATGTCAGCAACGGCGATAAACTCTGGGAAGCACGTTTGCCTGCTGGTGGACAAGCTACGCCAATGACTTATGAGATTAATGGCAAACAGTATGTGGTCATCATGGCAGGCGGGCATGGCTCGTTTGGCACCAAGATGGGTGACTACATGGTTGCCTATGCGTTACCCGATTAGTCATAGATGTTTTAAAAAAACCACGTTAACACCTTAACGTGGTTTTTTTTATGACCCTAGATTAAGTGGGCAGTGTATTTATTCATAATTTATATCAGCAATTAAAAAATACTTAACGATAGCAATTACTTAGCTGGTCTTTTTAAATGCGTCAATCGCCATCGCCCGTGAGATTTTTGTTGGGGTGGCAAGCGTTGGATAGGCGATGTGAGGATGTTGTGTTAGGTAGGTTTGCAGTTTTTGCTCATCGTTGATGATGTTAGCTGGCACCGTTGCAAGCTCGGGTACCCAGTGTTGGATATAGCTGGCGTCAGGGTCATGCGTTGCCGCCTGACTAAATGGATTCATCACCCGAAAATAAGGCTGGGCATCGGTACCAACGGAAGCTGACCATTGCCATCCGCCATTATTACTGGCAAAATCACCATCTACCAAATGCTGCATAAAATACGCCTCACCCCAACGCCAATCGATTAATAGGTTTTTGCTCAGATACATCGCCACCACCATACGCAGCCGATTGTGCATAAAACCTGTGCTGTTGAGACAGCGCATCGCTGCATCCACCAGCGGCACGCCGGTCTTACCTTGATACCAGCTTTCAAAGTCGGCTAGGTCATAACGCCAAGCCACAGATTCATCGAGTGGGGTCAAAAACGCCTTGCCTTTAACGATATCTGGACGGTTAACCATAACGTCATAATAAAAATCGCGCCAAGCCAGCTCGCTAATCCAGCGCATGATGTCTTTCTCACTTCCCAGTCCTTGCTGACTGTTCAGCCTTTGTCTGGCTTTGAGATAGCATAATCTGGGCGATAGCATACCGATTGCCAAATAGGGCGATAAACGACTGGTCGCACCCAAGTGATTATTCAAAGCGGGCACGTCTCTGGCGGTATTGTAATCAGCGATATGGTTTTTTAAAAAATCATCCAGTCGTGATTGGGCAGCCGCTTCACCGGCAGGGTATAACAATTGTGCTAACTCACTCACGTGATTGAGTTGTTTATCAAGCGCAGCGGTGGGGTTAAGATAAGCGCGATAAAATGCATCAATCGTTATATGGTCATTGGTATTGGTATTGCGGCTGTCTTTGGCAAGTTGTGTGGTATTTATAGCCATGGCAGCAGGGGTGGGCGATAGGGTTAAACCCGCGGTTTCACTCATCGCAAGCCAACGCTTGTAAAAAGGGGTAAAGACTTTGTACGGCATACCTTTGTCGGTGACGATACGCTGAGGGGCAATCACTTGACTATCATCAAACCATTGGGTAACTATGCCTAATGACTGCGCCTGCTGGGCGATATACTGATCGCGGGCAACTTCATTAACTGGGTACTCCAGATTGGCAAATAAATGGCTAATAGAAAGCTGCTGGCAAAGATCAAGCACATCCGTCGCCTGCAAGGCAAAATCATCCACCACTCTGATGATGATACCAATATTCAACTGAGATAAACTCTGCTCAAGTGCGCGGATTTGCCGCAGTATCAAGTCAATTTGCCACAGCGATTTGCGGTGTGATTGCCATTGCTTGGGTGTCAAATAAACCACGGCGATGACGCCAGCATGGTTTTGCCGTGCATGCTCACAGCAAGCCGCAAAAGCAGTATTGTCAAAGGTGCGCAAATCTTGGCGAAACCACATCAAGTTCATTGTGCTGCTCATTATCTTTACCCCAATACAACAGTTTATCGTTAGGGTATTATGTCAACAAAGGCTTGGCTTCCCAAGATATTTTTTTAGGTTTATTGTGTTATGGTAACGGTAAAATACCACTCATGCCGTTGCAAACATGGGCAATGACCCACATAAAAAGTCAACTAAACTAGATAATGAATAATAGGTTATAGATGTACGCGCCTTAAATAGCCAGCGATTAAGTAAATCTATAGAAAGGGATAATGAAAAATTCTAATAAAACCGTTAAAAAATCTGATTTGCCGAGCAAAATCTGCCCAGTGTGTCAGCGTCCATTTACCTGGCGAAAAAAATGGGAAAAAGATTGGGTGAATGTCATTTATTGCTCAAAGCGCTGTCAAGGTAATAGCCGTAGCAGCAAATTAAAAAAATAACGCTAAAAACTCATTAATCGGTGATAGACCCAAAATCAAATAGCAAACTAACTATTTGATTTATGGCACAATTACATTAAGATGACAATATCATCTGCCATCATTCAAGCGTGCATCAAGCGATTTCCCTGTTATGCTATCTACCCTATCATCCGATAACAAATCGTCAAAACTATATATTAGGGTGGTGGTAGTTGGCATCGTTACCGCGTTGCATGGGCTGCTGCTATATCTATTTTTTCAGTACCAAACTCCCTTAAAAATCGAACCGCAAACCACACAGCCGCTCGAAATTAGCTTTATTCAAATGAAGCCTCAACAACCCTCACAGACATACCATTCACAACCGCCTGTGGTTGTCCATCATGCAGACCCTGCCAAACAAGCTTATCCTAGCGATAACACACAAGCGGCTGATATTAAGAAAAAACCGTTATCAACACCGAACCCTGTACCCGCTAAACTAGTGAATCACCCAGCAAAAGATAATAACCACAAGCCAATCGAACTCAGACCAACGATAGATAATTCGACTAACCAAAAAAAAGCCAGTCAACCTAAAATTTCGTTATCTACAGCAAATCAAAGTCAAAGCCAAACTCAACCCCAAAAAAAATCACAAGATATTCCTAGCGAGCGATTAATGAACGCGCGTGAAAATAACGCCCACGATAAACAACAGCAAGCGGCGCAAATAGAACGCAACATAAGTTCAAATAATAGCCAATCTCTTGCTCAACCCAACTCAGCTACTACCAACCAAAGCCATACCAATGCCGATAATGCTTTAAAACCTATAACTCACGATGAGCGTGCTGAATCATCTGCTAAATCATCTAAAGACTCGATGCGTCCTCAAATACAAAAAACGCCAAATCAGCCCGTTAGCCCAGTTATTTCAGCTATCCCCGCTGTCCCAGCTATTAATTCGTTACCAAAACCAGCAACACCCATCACCTTTGGCAATGCGGATGCAAGTTGGCAGAAAAAACCTAACACGCAGTTACCACCCAATTTATCCCGTATTGTGACACTAAAACAGCTATCAAGCCTACAAGTAAAACTCAATGTCAATGCCCAAGGTGGCGTGGAAAAATGCAGGATTACGCAAACATCGGGTGATCAAGAGGTGGATAAATTTATTTGCCAACAAGTGCAAAAAGCCAGATTGTACCCAAAAAGAACCAATGGCGTCACGGTACCAAGCATTGGTAATCTCACGATAGCACTGACCAATCTTGCAAATTAAATCATAGAATATATCGTTGAAGCAGCATCTGTTTGATAATCATGAAGCGCTTACTGTGTCAACAATTGATTAACTAGACACATAAAAAAAGCCAACCTGATGAACAGATTGGCTTTCATGTTATTGAAAGTTAGCTTATTTCTTTTGGTAAGATAAACGTACGCCGTATACCCAGCCATCATTGTCTTGGAAATCGCCAACAATGCTACCATCAGGTAGTTTCGCTTTGGCATCACCAAACATTAAGTATTTAACGCCGCCTGAGACAGCCCATTCAGGTGTCAAATTGTATTTTGCCCCCAAGCCCACATTCCAGTTACCTTCCACAGGTCCTAGAGAAGTGATGGGATTGCCTGCACCTGAGTCATAACCCACAGCGCCCGAAATAGCTAATTGTGGCGATAGTTTCTTACCTAGACCGACTTCAGCAGTCCAAGCGTCATCGTCATAAGAAACTAAATTTAAACCACTTGCGCTACCATAGATTTTTGGTTTAATCGCAAAATCGCTCCAAGGTACCCAACGTGCTTTTGCAGTTAAAAGGGTTGTTGGATTGATACCTGTTTGGAAATCTAAGTTAACAGATTTTGGCGTGGTGATAGTAATTTCATTGGTGCCGACACCCGCTGCACCAAGTGCAGGAAGATTTTCCGTCATATTGACGTCATGGTCGATTTCAGAGCGATAGGTTAACGCGGCTTTGAGGGCAATTTCAGGTTTTAAATAAGCAATCCCAGCCATCCAGCCATAAGCCGTATCACGCGTAAAATTTGCATCATACCCAGAGGCAGTTTTATAAGCGTTACCACGTAAGTGGACATCACCTTCTAAACGCTGAATCGTAGGACCACCATAAATTTGAATGTTTTTCTTTTCACCCAGTTTTACCCCCAACAGTCCTGTGATATTTTGGCTGCTGATAGAAACATTGGTTGCACCTGTAACTTGAGATAAATTATTGTTTACAAAGCTAGCTGTTGCTGCGCCAGTTTGTAATGTTTTTAAACCCTCGGCTAGTGCAGTGGCTTGGGTGGTTTGACCGACATTATTTAAATAAGTAATAGTACTTTGTACAGTACCAACAGCATTAGTGTAATCAGCAGCAGAAGTAACAGCAGGCGCACTAGGATTAATAGCTCTTAACAGCTGAGTTGCACCACTATAAACATTAGCAGTATTGGATGCTATGATTGCTGTTGGCGTACCAACAAAGTTGTTATCGCCAGAAAACTCAACATCCGCGCCCCAAGGCTGGTCAAAAAATGCCCCTACGCTGATGGTGTCATTGACATCGGCTTTTGCGCCAAAATTTAAAAACTGGTAATCGTCGGCCATATCAGGGATATTGCGACCAGCGGTAAAGTTTGCGTCAGTTGTCGCAACTTTTGCGTTATCTTTACCCTCGATTGTTGGATCGATGGTAACGTGCTCAACATAGGCAAAAGTACCTTGCTCGGTAAAAGCCCAGCTTGGTTGGGTAGAGCGGTCTAGACCGGCGGCGTTTGCGATAGAAACAGTAGAAAGCGTAGCAACGGCTAGCGCAAGAGAAGAAATTTTAAATGACATGTGAAGCTCCCTGTTTGATTTTAATCATTACGTCTAACAGCTAATTTAATAAAAACTTATCAGTAAATTAGAATTGACGTAATACCTTCCTTTGGTTAGGTAAAGAATAATCAAAATTTTAACAATTGACAACCGTAGAATCACATTTTTGTAAGAATTTATTGACCTGAGCAGTCACGAAAAAAAGAGGGTGTTAACTCATTGAGTTAACACCCTCTTTTTACTGACTATATCTAGCTAAACAACTATCGACCGCGGTAAGTAATACGTCCTTTCGATAAGTCGTAAGGTGTCATTTCAACTTTAACTTTATCGCCTGTTAAGATACGAATATAGTTTTTACGCATTTTTCCAGAAATATGCGCAATAATTTCATGCCCATTTTCTAAACGCACTTTAAATAATGTGTTAGGTAAAGTATCGACCACTTCGCCTTCAAATTCAATTACATCGTCTTTTTTTGCCATAATACCTATATCTATGAGTCAAATGTATAAATGCAGATTATACGCTGATGCGTGTGTTATCGCAACTTTTAAGCCCTAAATCAATCAATTGAAAAAAACAGCTAAAAGATTTGCGCTCATTGAGCCCTTATTCAGGCAAATTTAGCCAAATAGGGGATAGCCTTGTTACCGGCAACAGTGATTGAAATTGGGGTGGATACAGCGCATTGATAAAGTACAGCCCATCGGCAGCGGCGGTTGCTGCCGCAAGTGAGCGGTTTTTGCTCAGCAGCAATGCTTCAATCCATGCGACTGGCTTTTCACCGCGCCCAATTTCAAATAACGTACCCATAATATTTCGCACCATGTGATGCAAAAAACCATCGGCTTGGATATCCAGTACCAACAGTTCACCATGCTGAATCAATTTGGCAAAATGGACATGGCGCACAGGCTGGTTAGATTGGCAGGAAGCGGCACGAAAACTGGTAAAATCATGAGTGCCTTCTAGATAGGTCGCTGCCTGCTGCATCAGTTGGACATTAAGCGGGGCGTACTCATGAGTAATTTGCTGATTGAGTATCGCAGGTCGAAAGGGGTGGTTGAGGGTAATATAGCGGTAGCGTCGAGCAATGGCAGAAAAGCGCGCATGAAACTCAGCAGGCATCACTTGTATCCAGCGCACCGCGATATCATCAGGTAGTAGAGAATTTGCGGCACGCAGCCAATTATAAGGCTGACGCGTGGCAGTGGTTTGAAAATGGGCAATCATATTTGACGCATGGACGCCTGCATCAGTACGACCCGCAGCGATGACTTCTATGGGTTCATTGGCTATCTTTGATAACGCTGCTTCAACATGCTGCTGAATACTATCAACTTCTTGTTGGCGTTGCCAGCCGCGATAGCGAGTACCAATAAATTCGATGCTGATCGCATAAGTATTTACAGTCATAAAAAAGCCAATTTTGCCAAAACCTACGATAAAAAAGCCTAGTATAACAACTAATCAGTTATTAGGCGACGGTGTGGGTATCTTTTAGACAATGCGCCCAGCGCTGACGGCGGCGAGCAGGGGTGTCATAACTGCCAATCAACCAAAGCAGACGCGCAAATATGGCAGGTAAGGTCAATCGTCCCGTCATCAAAACCTCACACTGAGCCAGCCATGCCCCCGCTTCATACGCTTGGCTGACGCCGCCATACGCGCATTGGGTGGTCACTGCAACCAGACAGCCTTGTTTTTTCGCCTGTAATAATTGGTTTTTGATGGATTCGGCATACGGCACATTGCCTGCACCAAATGCCAAAATAATGATGGCATCAGGTTTTTCAGACAATAAATTACCCAAGCGAGCAGCGAGCAAATGCGTATCCACGGGCGTCAAATAGAGTGTGGCAATGTTGGCATGGGACAAGCTGTCAAAGACTTGCGGCAATTGACTCAACCGATCTTCTAGCCAAAGTTGATGCTGAGCCTGGGTGATTTTTGAGGTATAGCTATTGGCGGGATAACCAGCACGGTGGTGCCCCACAAACGCCATTAAATCATGGCTATGAATTTTTTGCACAGTTTGCGCAGGCCAATCTTCACCAGAAAAACACACCCGCACCCCAGGCTCACCATGACGGGCTAATTTGCAAGCATCAAATAAATTCTGCGTGGCATCGCTCTGCGGGTCGATGCGGTAATCGGTTAACACATTGCTATCAAGCAAAGGTCTCATCGCCCCTGTCACCACAATACTGATATGACTACCCGCAAAACACTCTGCCAAAAAAGCCGCGAGGTAGCTGAGCGTATCCGTGCCTGTTAGCACCACAAATTGGCGAAGCCCTTGCGCAATGGCTTGTAGTATCAATTGATAAAAATGCGCAAAATCGGCAGGCGTTAACTGGCTACTGTCTTTAATGACATCATTATCCAATATCCGCCAATCCACAGGGTCGTGTGCATGGTTTGGGTAGGTGGCAAAATGGGTCTGTAGTATCTGTGATAACACAGGTAAAAAAATATCAGCATCTAAGCTAGCAAGCGGTTTGCCATAACTGCCAAAAGTGCCGCCCGCGTAGATGATGCCAATACCTGATTTGGTGATAGATTTACTCAATTGAAATTTTACTCATAAGGGTTGGCAACGGATAACTTATCAAGGACAGCGATTTCAATCGCTTCCATTTCATCTTGCTCAGCTTGCCCAAGTTCATGGTCAAAACCCAGCAAATGCAGCATACCATGCACCAGCAAATGGGTGAGATGCTGCTCTACTGTCTTGCCTTGCTCAGCGGCTTGACTGACCACCACCGCATGGCAAATCACTAGTTCAC
>ERZ500991.75-NODE-75-length-40579-cov-5.418591_pt1 | contig 40579 bp, 31 predicted proteins | sample MGYA00248823_ERZ500991 | MGnify/ENA primary metagenome ERZ500991 (study PRJEB25958, sample SAMN03398537) | human skin metagenome | study: EMG produced TPA metagenomics assembly of the Human Skin Microbiome Metagenome (human skin metagenome) data set. | reverse complement strand
ATGTGCTCTTCCGATCTTTTGACACTATGAAAAAAATGCAGGTTCCCGTGTTTTTTGATGTGACCCATAGCTTGCAGCAGCCGGGTGCGCGTGAAGACAGTGCAGGCGGTCGCCGAGAACAGATTACCACGTTAGCACGCGCTGGCATGGCAACAGGATTGGCAGGGTTATTTTTGGAAGCGCATCCAAATCCTGATGTTGCCAAATGCGATGGTCCTTGTGCGCTGCGGCTGAGTCAGCTTGAGCCGTTTTTAGCGCAGTTAAAACAGCTTGATACCTTAGTCAAAGGGTTTGAGGTGTTAGATACCCACTAATTTTTACTCGACCTTTTAACACAAATTTGCAACGCCTCGTTATTAAAATGCTATCAATCGATAACGAGGCTTTTTTTTGGCTATGGTATAGTGGTAGCTTATAGGATTAGAACAATATTTGATAACCCACAGCATAAATACAGGAATAACCATGGCAATTCAAACAGTCGCGTATGATTTAAAAGGCATTCATGACCCTGCAGGCTATGAGGAAGTCATGAAAGCTTTAACCACCATCGGCGGGGTGCAGGCAGTACATCTTGAGCCTGAAAATCATCGCGTGATTGTCAGCTTTGATGATACACAGACGTCAGTTTTTGCCTTCAAAGCTGCGCTGACCAATGTGGACTATATCACCGAGCCGTTCCCGATTGAAGCACCTGCCAACCCTGCCAACAATCGCACTTTAGCGGGTGATTTGGCAAAAGATGGTAGACTTTCCTAAATCGCTTGTTCAGTGGCTACGCTCGATGTGGCAAGCGTGCTTGGTCACTGAACCATCTTGTACGCCATCTTGTACGCCATCTTGTAAGCCCTCTAGAATACTACAGGTAGGCGAGCCATCTCCCAAACAACTATCATGCCATCCTTGCAGGGTGGTTTTCATTGATTGTAACCGCTGTATTTTATCGCTTAGTTCATCGATGTGATTGCGGGTTAATGCTTTGACTTGGGCATTGCTACGCTGCTTGTTGTCTTGTAGAGCCAATAACGCTTCAATTTGCGCTAACGAAAATCCCACATCACGGGCATGTTTGATAAATTTTAGACGCTGTAATTGGGTATCGCTAAAGACACGGTAACCACTGTCCGTGCGCTGGATGGTCTGTAATAAACCGAGTTTTTCGTACTCACGAATTTGTCTGGGCGATAACTCAGTCAATTTAGCGACTTCATTAATATTCATTTTTTGCTTGACCTTGACCTAATGTTAAGGTTTATAGTAATACCACAGTGTGATAAATCAATCTTTTTTTTCAAAGAACGTAAAAAAAGCAACCTGAAGGATATGAATATGAATAACATTATGGGTTTGTCATGGGTGGTGGCATTGGCGCTAGGTATGACGGCTTGTACAAAAAATGACACTACCCAAACTGCAACGACGGCATCAAGTAGCCATGCTACAAGTACCCATGCGAGTATGACCCAAGCGCAGTCAATGCATCATATGGCTTCGGCAGCGGATACGCAGTCACAATCACAGCCGCCGCATATCATGGCTTATATGGATATCATGAATAAAATGCACCAAGCCATGTCAGCAGGGGTGCAAGCTAAGAATGCCGATGTCGGGTTTGCCAAAGGCATGATACCGCATCATGAAGGCGCAATTGCGATGGCAAAAGTGGAGCTGCAATATGGCAAAGATGCCGAGATGAAAGCCCTTGCGCAAAAAATCGTCGATGCCCAGCAAAGTGAAATCAGCGTGATGCAAAACTGGTTGGACAAGAACGAATCAAGTCAGCTAGCAGCGAGTAATGCCAAAGAAATAACGCAAGCCTATCAGCAAAAAGACATGAGCAACCACGATGCCATGATGCAGGGGACTATGGACGCCAATCCTGATATTGCCTTTGCCAAGGGTATGATACCGCATCACCAAGGCGCGATTGATATGGCAACGATAGAGCAAACCTATGGTAAAAATCCAGCGATGCTAACACTCGCCAAGCAGATTAAACAAGCGCAAACGCCAGAAATCAAACAAATGCAAGATTGGCTTAGCAAACAAGCCCATTAACTAAAAAAATAGCCACCTAAAATCACCAAAAAAAAGGAGCGTAGTATGACAACCCAAACCATCACCTTAAATATCCAAGGCATGACTTGTGGCGGCTGCGTCAAAAGCGTAACCAATGCCCTCAATCAAGTGGCAGGGGTGCAATCTGTCGATGTCAGTCTTGACCATAACAACGCAACCATCAACTTTGATGACGGCCAAGTACAACAAAGCACGCTTAAAGAAGCGATTGAAGACGCTGGCTTTGACGTAGTATAAAGACGCCACACAAAGACACCATACAAGACAGACACTATCATGACTACCCAATCGATCACCCACGCGTCAGACAACGCCCATACCGAGCAAATCATTCTTGATATCGATGGCATGACTTGTCAAGCCTGTGCCAGCCGCATCGAAAAAGTGCTCAATAAAAAGCCTGCGATAGTGCAAGCCGATGTCAATTATGCCAATGAAGTGGCGCAGGTGCAGTTTGATGCATCACAAACCAACGCCGAGCAGATTGTAGAATGGGTGAAAAAGACAGGCTATGAGGCAAAAGTACAGCCGCAGAACGCGCTATTTGCGCATGAAGCCCATGAGCAGAAAGTGCCCTACACCTTGATTGCGGTTTGGATTTGCTTGCTGCCTTTTTTGATTGGCATGGCAGGCATGATGATAGGCAGTCACGCACTGATGCCGCCGCTGTGGCTACAATTTGTGTTGGCAACTATCGTACAGTTTGGCTTGGCGATAGCGTTTTACAAAAGTGCGTGGGCGAGTATCAAAGGCGGTCTTGCCAATATGGACGTGCTGGTGGTGCTCGGCACACTGACAATTTGGGCGTATTCGACCTATAGTTGGTTAAGCTATCTGCAAACCACAGCCCAAATGGGGCATGATGGGATGGCGCATAGCATGCCCCATGTGTATTTTGAAGCCAGCGTGATGGTGATTGCCTTTGTCAAAATGGGGAAATACCTAGAAGCCCGTACCAAAAAACACAGCCTAAATAGCATCAATTTGCTATTAGCGCTCACCCCTGAGCAAGTAGAAGTTAAAATTCCCAATCCACAAAGCCAAGATGCGCAGTGGCAAACCCTGCCCCTTGAGCAAGTCACGGCTGGTCAAATTTTACGTGCTAAAGCAGGTACTCGCATTGCCACTGATGGCATTGTCACCGCTGGCGAAGGCTGGTGTGATGAGAGCCATTTGACGGGTGAGTCGGTGCCCCTATCTAAACATATTGGCAGCACGGTGCTAGCAGGTGCCATGGTAGAAAACGGCAGCTTTGAATACCAAATCACCGCCAAAGGTAGCCAAACACGGCTTGGCGATATGATACAAGCGCTCAACGACGCGCAAGGCAGTAAAGCCCATATCGCCCGTATTGCAGATAGAGTCGCGGGTATCTTTGTGCCGGTGGTGGTTGCCATCGCTTTGTTGACTTTTTTTGCCAATTATTGGTTCTTAGGCGCGTTTGACACGGCACTCATGCGTGCGGTGTCCGTGTTAGTGATTGCTTGCCCCTGTGCATTGGGTCTGGCGACGCCGGCAGCCATCATGGCGGGCATGGGTGTGGCAGCACGCTCAGGGGTTTGGTTTAAAGATGCGCAAGCCTTAGAAGCAGCAGGCGCAATTGATACGGTAGTACTCGATAAGACAGGCACCATCACCCAAGGTAAACCCCAATTATCTGCAGCGTACCTGATAGATGACAATCTAAAACTGTTTAACTTAGATAAAGCAGCACTGCTGCAGCTCGTTGCCAGTGTCGAGCGTCATGCGAACCACCCGCTTGCGACCACGCTAGTGAACTATGCTGAATCTTACAATAAACAGACTGATACGCCTCAAAGTCCAGCGGCATTTACCATAAGCCATGTGGAGACAGTGCTCGGGCAGGGGATACAGGCACAGGTAGCAACTATTGGGCGGGTGAAAATCGGCACGCCAAGTTTTGCCAATCTTCAGTTGCCTGCAGCGACTACCCAAGCCAATCCCATTTGGCAAATTGCCAGTCAAGTGGCAGTAAGTATCGATGACACCCCTGTGGCAGCCTTTGCGCTAGCCGATGAGCTTAAACAAGACAGTGTTAAGGTGATTGCGTCGCTGCAAGCCCATCATCTAGATGTGGTAGTGATGAGTGGTGACAAGCAATCGGTGGTAGATTATGTGGGTGAGCAGATTAACGCCAGCAAGGCACTTGGCGAGCTGTCACCACGTGACAAAGCGCAGCGCATTGATGAATGGCAACAACAAGGCAAAAAAGTAGCAATGGTGGGGGATGGGGTGAATGATGCGCCTGCAATGGCAACGGCGACCGCAAGTTTTGCGGTAGAAGGCGCAACCGATATTGCCAAGCATAGCGCCACGGCAAGGCTAATGGGCGAGTCGCTCAAACATGTCGATTATGCGGTCACAATTGCTCGCGCAACCCTGCGTAATATCAAGCAAAACCTATTTTTTGCGTTTATCTATAACTGTCTTGGTATACCGTTAGCGGCGTTTGGTCTACTCAATCCAATGATAGCGGCAGCGGCGATGGCGCTGAGCTCGATTTCTGTACTACTCAATGCCTTGCGACTCACCCGCATGAAGGTCATTTCCTAACGGCTTATGGTTATTTTGACAACCTGTTGGGGCTGATTTTACTTGGCTAGGCATGACTATGCATCACCTATAGGCGATAGTGATAAGCTGCTAAAACCTGTTAAAATATGCTATGATAAAACCACCCCATTTGTATTTTAACAATCCCATTGTTGATTGTGACAGCCAAGGAAAATACCATGTACGCTGAAGAAACCACCACCAATAACCAAATCAAAGATATCATTGCCCGCGAAATTTTGGACTCACGCGGCAACCCAACCATTGAAGCCGATGTGATTTTAGCGGATGGTACTATCGGTCGTGCAGCAGCGCCATCGGGGGCATCGACAGGTTCACGTGAAGCGCTTGAGCTGCGTGATGGTGACGCATCACGCTATCTGGGTAAAGGGGTCAAAAAAGCCGTTGCCAACGTCAATAGTGAAATTCGTTCATCACTGGTTGATATGGATGTATCAAAACAACAAGACATTGACAACAAATTATTAGCGCTTGATGGCACAGAAAACAAAGAAAAATTGGGCGCCAATGCGACCTTAGCAGTATCTTTAGCAGCAGCCCGTGCCGCCGCACAATCACAAAAACTGCCACTTCACCAGTACATTGCCAACCTACGTGGGCAAACATCACTATCGATGCCTGTACCGATGATGAACATCCTAAATGGCGGTGCCCACGCGGACAACACCGTTGATATCCAAGAGTTTATGATTGAGCCTGTTAATTTCACCAGCTTCGGTGAAGCGTTGCGTGCGGGTACAGAAGTGTTTCATAGCCTAAAATCTGTGCTAAAAAAACAAGGCTTGAACACCGCCGTCGGTGATGAAGGTGGCTTTGCACCAAACTTACGCTCAAACGAAGAAGCGATTACTGTCATCATGCAAGCGATTGAGCAAGCAGGATATACCGCAGGTAAAGACATTTACTTAGCGCTTGATTGTGCCTCATCAGAGTTCTACCATAAAAATGAGCAAGGGAACGGTCAATACGTACTTGAAGGCGAAGGCAATAAAGCCTTTAGTTCAGAAGGTTTTGCGGATTATTTAGCCAGTCTTGTGAGCCAATACCCAATTATCTCGATTGAAGATGGTCTAGATGAAAGCGATTGGGATGGCTGGGCGTACTTAACGCAAAAATTGGGCGACAAAGTACAGCTCGTGGGTGACGATTTGTTTGTCACCAACCCAAAAATCCTACAAGAAGGTATCGATAAACACATTGCCAATGCGATTTTGATTAAATTTAACCAAATCGGTACTTTATCAGAAACCTTAGACGCCATTTATCTAGCGAAGAAAAATGGCTATGCCACCGTCATCTCACACCGCTCAGGTGAGACTGAAGACAGCACCATCGCTGACTTAGCCGTGGGGACAGCTGCAGGTCAAATCAAAACAGGCTCACTGTGCCGTTCTGACCGTGTTGCCAAATATAACCAATTGCTTCGTATCGAGCAGATGGTCACTGCAAGCTACCACGGTGCTGACGAGTTTATCGGTTTACGCAACCCAAAAGCCTAACTTTAAAAGCTTAGCTACAAAAGCTTAAATTTTGCAGCTTGATAAAGCATTGAAGTGATAAAAACCTTAACCCATGACATTGAATTTGCTACAATGCGTGGGGTAAGGTTTTTTTATGCCAAAAGTTTTTATTATTGAGTGCTGTCATGACTTATTTGCGTCAACTGTTTATGATTATTTTTGCGGTGATTGTGTTGGTATGTCTACAATACCAGTATTGGTTTGGCACCAATGGTCGTGGCGATTTGGCAGCATTAAATAAACAAATCAGCGAACAGCAATCCATCAATACCGATCAGCAAAAAGCCAATGAAGTATTGCTTGCGGATGTCAAAGACTTAAAAAACGGACTTGAAGCAGTGGAAGAACATGCTCGCTCCGATTTAGGTTTAATCAAACAAGGCGAAACTTTTGTGCAAATGTCGACCGCTAGCAGTGTGTACAGTACCGATGTGGTCACACCGAATGCCCACAATACCGCCACGTCTCACCCATAAAAGCATAAGAACTGCCAAAGTTATATTTGTCTCAATTTTTACTGTCAACTGTTTACTTTATTGTTGAAAAGACGCCATGTCAGAACTTAACGCAATACCTGCCAATTTATCTAACAACTTTACGATTGACACCGTGGTCGTCGCTGCAGGCGTTGGCAAACGCTTTGGTAATCAGATGCCAAAACAGTACACCCATATTGGCAGTCAGACGGTGCTACAACACAGCATAGCGGCGCTAAGCAAAGTCCACCAGCTAAGCACTTGCTATTTGGTGATTTCTGAAGAAGATACGATTGCCAAAACACTTAACTTTAGCATGCCAATCGAGTGGGTGATAGGTGGCAAAGAGCGGATGAATTCGGTGTTTAACGCCGTGAAAACGATTTGGCAACAATATCAGAATCCGTTGAGTGACAAGACCTCCAATGATAAAGCGTTCAATGACAAAGCCTTTAGTGAAAAAGCTAGTCATCATGCGTATGATAATCATTGGGTGCTGATTCATGATGCTGCGCGTCCTTGTGTCAATCCGAGCGATATAGAAAAATTGATCACACAGACCACGCAGCAATTTTCGCAACAGTCGCATCAACAGTCACAACAAGAACGAGCGCAGGAGTCGGCGGGTGGCTTATTAGCAATACCGGTACGCGATACGGTCAAACAAATCATCCATGCACAAGACAAAGTATTGGCACAAAAAACGCTTGATCGCAGTCAGTTGTGGCTAGCACAAACCCCGCAGATTTTTCCATTGGCAACACTGTATGATTATCTAACCCAAGCCATTGAGCAAACGATTGCGTTTACTGATGAAGCCAGTTTATTTGAGCATTTTGGCAAACAGCCGTTATTGGTGGAAGGCAGTCATAGCAATATCAAACTGACGTTTCCAGAGGATTTGCAGTTTGCGCAGGTGTATTTGGCAAAACCTTAGCAAAAATCGCTTGGCAAAAAATTGAGGTTACCGCTAAAAACCGCATAAGAAAAGAACTGCATAAGCAAAAAAGGGCAAAGAGAATTTATAAAGCCACAAAAACAAAAAAGCCATACTAGATTAGCATGGCTTTTTAACTGTATTTTTTAGCGTTAACACTAAAAAAATTGGCGTCCCCACGGGGATTCGAACCCCGGTTACCGCCGTGAAAGGGCGATGTCCTAGGCCTCTAGACGATGGGGACGCAATCGCACGAGGTGCTCTAAGCAGACTTAATAGTGGTGGAGCTAAGCGGAGTCGAACCGCTGACCCCTTGCATGCCATGCAAGTGCTCTACCAACTGAGCTATAGCCCCATTTTTGGGAATTATTTAGACTGCTTTGCCTAAGAGTGCGCGTATTTTATTGAAAACTGATTTTGCTGTCAAGATGATTTTTGCCTAAAAACACAAAATTTTTACCCATTCTTGCTATAATGATGCCTGCTTAATGTTGCCTTCATATAACGACTGTAGATTAGTTATATTTTGTTGTTTTGTCTAAAATTATAAGGATAGCCCATGTGGTTGGTAAATTTTATTTTGCATATCGGTGATCATTTACAAGAGCTGGTCAACAACTATGGTAATTGGATTTATGCGATTTTGTTTGCCATTGTGTTTTGCGAGACGGGTCTGGTGGTGTTGCCATTTTTGCCCGGGGATTCGATGTTGTTTGCCGCAGGCACCATTGCCGCAGTGGGCGATATGAATATCTTTGTGCTGATTGGTTTATTGATTGTGGCGGCAGTATTGGGCGATTTTGTCAATTTTGAGATTGGCAAACACTTTGGGCAAAAGTTATTTTCCAATCCCAATTCCAAGATTTTTAAGCAAAGCTATTTGCAAAAAACCCACGATTATTATGAAAGATACGGCGGACGCACCATTATTATTGCCCGTTTTATTCCCATTGTACGCACTTTCGCGCCGTTTGTAGGCGGGATGGGTAACATGAATTATGCCCAGTTTGCTCGCTATAACATCGTTGGCGCGGTATTATGGGTCGTATCTTTTACCACGCTAGGCTATTTTTTTGGTCAATTACCCTTTGTCAAAGAACATTTTTCGTGGATTATGATTGCCATTATTGTGTTTTCGGTGGTACCAATGATTGTCGAAATCATTCGCCATCGCAAGGATAAATAATTGAATTAGTCTTCAAAAATAACGCTAACTGCCAAAGTCAATCTAGCATTTAGCGTTGCCTTCCAAATTTATATTTTATCAGCCACCTATCATCGCTAGGATTCAATTTATAAAAATTCGATAGTCGGCTATAATAGCCGCTAATTTGAAATTTTTGTAAAATTGAGAAATCCATGTCAAAAGTCCGTACCCGTATTGCCCCAAGCCCCACAGGCTTTCCCCACGTTGGCACCGCCTATATCGCGCTATTTAACCTTGCCTTTGCCAAAGCGCATGGCGGCGATTTTATCCTGCGCATTGAAGACACCGACCAAACGCGCTCCACCGCGCAATCTGAACAAATGATTTTGGACGCGCTGCGCTGGGTCGGTCTTGACTGGGCAGAAGGTCCAGACGTGGGCGGTCCACATGCACCGTACCGCCAAAGCGAGCGTAAAGACATCTACAAACAATACGCCGAAGAACTGTTGGACAAAGGTCATGCATTCCGCTGTTTTGCCACCAGTGATGAACTCGACCAAATGCGAGCCGAACAAATGGCGCGGGGTGAAACCCCAAAATATGACGGTCGCTATGCGAACCTTACGCGTGAACAATCGGACAAGCTCGCCGCCGAAGGCAAGCCATTTGTCATTCGTATGCGTGTGCCAGACGAGGGTGTATGTAAATTTGACGATATGCTACGTGGCGAGGTCGAGATTCCTTGGGCACAAGTGGATATGCAAGTGCTACTTAAAACCGACGGTCTACCAACCTACCATTTGGCAAACGTGGTCGATGACCATTTGATGCAGATTACCCACGTCATCCGTGGCGAAGAGTGGATTAACTCTGCCCCAAAACATCAACTGTTGTATAAATATTTTGGTTGGGATATGCCCGTACTCTGTCATATGCCACTGCTTAGAAACCCCGACAAATCCAAACTATCCAAACGCAAAAACCCAACGTCTATCACTTATTACCGTGATGCAGGTGTATTGCCAGAAGCCTTGCTCAACTACTTGGGACGTATGGGCTATTCGATGCCAAATGAAGCCGAAAAATTCACGTTGGATGACATGATTGCCAGTTTTGACATCAAACGGGTGTCGCTTGGCGGTCCGATTTTTGACGTGGAAAAACTCACTTGGCTCAATGGCGAATGGTTGCGTTCACTGTCACCCGAAGCCTTAAAAACCAAAATTCTCGATTGGGCCAATGACAGCGACAAACTTACCGCGATTGCCAAAGCCATCCAGCCACGCATTAACTTGTTGTCAGATGCGGTGAATTGGTCGGGCTTTTATTTCCAAAACTTGCCAACGATTAGTGAGGTGGACTTTGAGCATAAAGTGTTATCCACTGAGCAAACCGTGGAGATTCTACAACTTGCGCAATGGCAGTTAGAAACCCTGCCTGTATGGACGGAGGAGAATATCCAAGCGGTATTGTCTGGTTTGGCAGGCGAGATGGGCATTAAGTTGCGTGATTTTATGTCGCCATTTTTTATTGCCATCGCAGGTAGCAAGTCAAGCACGCCTGTGATGAATTCAATGTATTTGATTGGGGCGGATATGACATTGCAGCGCCTGCGTCATGCCATTGAGGTGTTGGGCGGTGTCAGTAAGAAAAAAGCCAAAGAATTGGAAAAACGTCATAAAGCATTACCAAGCTTTTTGACCCAATAAGCTTAATTGTTTTGTATAAAAGTCCGTCGCTATGGCGGATTTTTTATTTTAAGGGAAGTAACCTAGGGTCATGCTAAATAACATGAATAAACCTAACAAAAATGGTATCATACCTAGCAAAATCAGATTCTAATTTTTACAATTTAAAGGTAATCATCATGGCAAATCTTCAAAACGAACTCGCCCAAGTACAGCATATCAGCGGTGAATTACACACCAATGCCCACGCCAAAATCGGTATGGTGGTAGGACGTTTTAACAGCTTTGTGGTAGAAAGTTTGGTCAGCGGCGCGATTGATACGTTACTGCGTCATGGTATCGCAGGTAGCAATATTACTGTCGTGCGTGTACCGGGCGCTTGGGAAATTCCACTGGCGGTAGCCCGTATGGCACAAACCGATAAATTTGACGCTATCATCGGTTTAGGCGCGGTGATTCGTGGTAGCACGCCGCACTTTGATTTTGTCGCTGGTGAATCTGCCAAAGGCTTGGGCGCGATTGGGTTGGATTATGACGTGCCTGTTATTAATGCGATTTTGACCACAGACAGCATCGAACAAGCCATTGAGCGCTCTGGCACCAAAGCAGGTAACAAAGGCTCAGAAGCAGCCATGGTCGCGCTTGAGATGATTAACGTGTTGGGTCAAATTGACGCACAAATGGCTGGTGAATAAGGTAGCGATATGACTGACAATTCAACCCACACCACACCAGAGCAGGCGAGTCAAGACAACGCCGTCAATTATAAAACCAGCCTGACCGCGATTCGTAAAGCACGCCGTTTTGTGGTGCAAGGGTTATATGAATGGCTGTTGACAGGCAACCCATCGCACGAAATCGAAGCCCATACCCGCAGTGAGAATGCCATGCACACGGTGCATTTGGGCTATTATCACGAGCTACTGAGCAAAATCATTGAGCAAAGCGATGACTTAATCGCCTATATCGACAGCCTACTTGATCGCCCTTGGACACGTCTAGATAAAGTTGAGCAAGCGGTATTGCTTGTCGGTGCGTATGAGATGAAGCAGCACTTGGAAGTGCCTTACAAAGTAGTGATTGATGAAGCGATTCAGCTCAATACCCATTTTGGCTCATCAGATGGCTATAAAATGATTCATGTGGTGATGGATAAAATCGCCAAAGACGCGCGTATGCCTGAAGTAGAGGCAGATGCCAAAAAAGCCAAAACAGAGGATGCGCCGCAGCCGCCATCGCAAGCGACCACTGAAGAAGAAAAATAATACCGTAAAGGGCGTACTCGCTACGCCCTTTTATGCTCGATACGGATGGCTAAGATGTCCGAATTTTCTTTGATTTATCAACATTTTCAACACTGCACACGCAAAAATCCTTTGACCCAAGTGGGTATTGGGGATGATTGCGCGATAAGCAGTATGCCAAGTGATTGCGAACTGGTGAGCTGTATTGACACGCTGGTTGCAGGTCGACATTTTCCCTTATCAACATCCGCTTATGCCATCGGCTATAAATCGGTCGCGGTCAATTTATCCGATTTGGCAGCGATGGGGGCGACGCCCTATGCGATATTGCTGGGTATTAGCTTGCCTGCTAAGCTTGCACAGGATGACTGGCTCAAACCATTCGCCCAAGGTATCGCGGACATTTGCAACCGATTTGATGTCGAGCTCATCGGTGGCGATACCACCCAATCAAACACTTTAACCATCTCTGTCACTGCACTGGGTTTTGTGCCAACTGGGCAAGCTATTACCAGAGGGGGCGCAAAAGTCGGTGATATCATCTGTGTGAGCGGTGAGATTGGCTCAGCAAGTTTTGCCTTACAGCAGATTTTAAACGCTGAAAAATCTGAGCAGCACAATATCGCTTTACAATCAATCGCTTTACAATCAATCGCTTTACAACCAATCGCTTTACAGCCGGCACTCGATTTACCTGTTCCGCAAGTTGAGCTCGGGCAAAAATTACGTGGGTTTGTCCATAGCATGATTGATATTTCAGACGGGCTAGGGCAGGATTTGGGTCATATCCTAACCGCATCACAGGTGGGTGCAGTGGTTGATTTAGCCAATATTCCAACGCATCCACGATTACAAGCGTCGCCAAATGCTGATAAGTGGCAACATCAGCTCAATGGCGGTGATGATTATCAGCTGTGCTTTACCATGAGTGAGCAAAATTTTGTCAAATTTAATCAACAGTTTTCGGATAAAATTTTTGCCATTGGCAAAATTGTCACAGAAAACGGCTTGAGGCTGACTTATAATAACCAACCAATTGAATTTTCGATCACTGGCTATCAGCATTTTTAGCCAAAGAACTTCCTATGACTCAACTGCATAAACCCGACGTCCGTAAAGCCAATGTTTGCCCGCCTTGTCCACCAACCGCGAGCGTTTGGGAAAAGCTGATTTATTGGCTCGGTATCGGCTTAGGCTCAGGATTGCCAAAGCGCGCTGCTGGGACGTGGGGCACAGTGGGCGGACTGGTGGTTGCCATTCCGATGTTATGGCTGGGGTTTTGGGGGTTTTTGGCGGTTACGGTGGTGGGCGCTCTAGTCGGTAGTTATATCTGCGGTAAAACGTCTGATTTGATGGGTGTACACGATGACCCGCATATCGTGTGGGATGAATGGGTCGGCATGTGGGTGTCACTCCTGCCAATTTTATGGCTGCATTTCTACGATGATGCTTTATTGCAAGGTCATCAGTTAAGTTTACTGCTACTATACTTTGCTGCATTTGTCGCGTTTCGTTTTTTTGATATTTTAAAACCCTTTCCGATTAAATGGGTGGATAAAAATGTGAGCGGCGGTTTTGGTATTTTGATTGATGACATTTTGGCGGGGCTGATGGCAGGGGTTGTGCTAATAGTCTTTGTGAGTGTGCTCGTTACTTATGTTTGACCTGTTGTATCGTTAAAATTAGTTTAAAAAAATAAGGAATTCCCATGACCAACTTAACCACCATCATCATGGCAGCGGGCAAAGGCACTCGCATGAAATCGAGCAAGCCAAAAGTCCTACAACCGCTGGCAGGCAAGCCTTTGCTACATCACGTACTCGCCACTGCCAAACAATTGGGTAGCCAAAAAAATATCATTATCTATGGTTTTGAAGGTCAGCAAGTCAAAGATGCCTTTGCCGATGAACAAATTGATTGGGTCGAGCAAGCTGAGCAATTGGGCACGGGTCACGCGGTGCAAATGACTTTGCCAGTGTTGCCTACGGATGGGAAAAGCTTGATTTTATCAGGGGATGTGCCACTCATTGGCGTCGATACCTTAGAGAAATTGGCAAATACAGACAGCCGTTTTGCCATGCTGACCCTAAACTTAGCCAACCCGTTTGGCTTGGGTCGTATTGTGCGTGACAACAACCAAGTAATCGCCATTGTCGAAGAAAAAGATGCCAACGATGAGCAAAGAAAAATCACTGAAATCAATAGCGGTGTGTACTGTGTCGCCAATGATATTTTGCATCAATATCTCAATAACTTGACCAATAACAATGCCCAAGGCGAATATTACCTGACCGATATCGTCAAAATGGCGGTGGATGATGGCATCGAAATCGCCACCGTATCGCCGACCCATCAGTTTGAAATCGAAGGCGTGAATGACCGTCTGCAGTTGGCAAATCTAGAGCGTACTTGGCAAACGCATCAAGCCCAAGCGCTGATGCAACAAGGCGTACATTTGATTGACCCAAGCCGTTTTGATTTACGCGGTTCGCTCAAAGTTGGCAAAGATGTGCAAATTGATATTAATGTCATCATTGAAGGTGACTGTGAGATAGGTGATAACGTCAAAATCGGCGCAGGTTGTATCATCAAAAACAGCAAAATCGCCAGTGGCACTGTGGTGCAACCTTACAGTCTATTTGACAATGCGGTAGTAGGCGCAGACAACCAAATCGGACCATTTGCCCGTCTGCGCCCCAATGCGGTCACTGACAAAGAGGTGCATATCGGTAACTTTGTGGAGCTTAAAAACACCCAAATGGCAAGCGGCGCCAAAGCCAATCATTTGGCGTATTTGGGCGACGCCACCATTGGACAAAAAACCAATATTGGCGCAGGCACCATCACTGCCAATTATGATGGCGTCAATAAGTTTAAAACCGAAATCGGTGATGAGGTCAGAATTGGCTCAAATGCGGTGCTGATTGCCCCTGTGACCATTGGTGACCGTGCCACCATTGGCGCTGGTAGTGCAATCAGTAAAGCCTGCCCTGCCGAAAAACTGTCCATCGCCCGTGGTAAACAAGTCACGATTGAGGGTTGGCAACGTCCTGAAAAAAAATCTTGATATTTGAATTTTTGCCTAAATTTAACAAATTCTTGCTTGATACCATAAACTTGCTTTATACGATAAAGCCGTTTGGTTAAGCAACAATAAAACAATCTAACGACTGTGTAAACGGGGGGATTGTTTTTCACAGCAGTCAAATTTGATTGCTCACACCAAAAACTGGATACTAAGGAACAGTTATGTGCGGTATCGTTGGCGCCATTCGTGCGCAAGACAATGTGGTAGATTTTTTAACCGATGGCTTAAAACGCCTAGAATATCGGGGTTATGACTCATCGGGTATTGCAGTGCAAACCGATGAAGGACTCAAACGCGTGCGCCGAGTGGGGCGTGTTGCCTTAATGGAAGCCGCTGCCAAAGAGCGCGGCGTGTATGGTCACACGGGCATCGGTCACACACGCTGGGCAACCCACGGCGGCGTCACTGAGCCAAACGCGCATCCGCATATCTCGGGTGATTTGATTTCGGTGGTACATAACGGCATCATCGAAAATTTTGAAGCCGAGCGCGCTCGCCTTCAGCAAAATGGCTATCATTTTGAGTCACAAACCGACACCGAGGTCATCGCCCATGCAGTGCACCAGCACTATGTACAAAACGGCGGTGATTTATTCAATGCAGTACAAGCGGCGACCCAGCAATTTCATGGTGCGTATGCGATTGCTGTGATTGCCAACGATATGCCACAAAACATGGTGGTGGCGCGTATGGGCTGTCCATTACTCATTGGCTTAGGTGAGCATGAAACCTTTATCGCATCGGATGTCTCAGCAGTTGTCGCCTTTACCCGTCAAATCATGTATCTTGAAGATGGTGATATTGCCCAGTTGACCGCAGATGGCGTGGCACAAATGATTGACAAACAAGGCAATCCAGCGACCCGCAAAGCCACTACTTCGCAAGTGTCCTTAGCGTCTCTTGAACTAGGGGCTTATAGCCACTTTATGCAAAAAGAAATCTATGAGCAGCCAAAAGCAGTGTCAGATACCGCCGAAATCTTTTTGGATGCCGGGTTTATCGCCAACAACTTTGGTGAAAATGCTGAAGCCGTTTTCAATGATATCGACAGTATTAAGATTCTTGCCTGTGGCACGTCGTATTATGCTGCATCGACCGCCAAATATTGGTTGGAAAGTATTGCCAAAATTGCCACCGATGTCGAAATCGCTAGCGAATACCGTTATCGTGAGGTGATTGCCAATCCAAAACAATTGATTATCACCATCTCGCAATCAGGGGAAACGCTAGATACCATGGAGGCGCTAAAATACGCACAAGCCTTGGGTCACAAACATAGTCTATCCATCTGTAACGTGATGGAATCCGCCTTGCCTCGCGCCAGTGAGCTAGTAGTCTACACCCGAGCCGGTGCGGAGATTGGGGTCGCCTCAACCAAAGCCTTTACTACCCAGTTAGTGGCTTTATTTGGTTTGGCGGTGACACTCGGTCGTGTGCGTGGCTATGTGGATGACACTAAACTGGTCGAATACACCAATGCGCTGCGTAGCTTGCCCAATGATATTCAATATGCGCTCAATCTTGAGCCACAGATCAGCAGCTGGTCAAGCAAATTTGCTGATAAGCCAAGCGCGCTGTTTTTGGGACGTGGTATTCATTACCCGATTGCATTAGAAGGCGCATTGAAGCTCAAAGAAATCACCTATATCCATGCAGAAGCCTATCCCGCTGGCGAGTTAAAACACGGTCCACTGGCATTGGTTGATGAAAATATGCCTGTGGTGGTGATAGCGCCAAATGACAGCCTACTTGATAAAGTCAAAGCCAATATGCAAGAAGTCTCGGCGCGTGGTGGTGAGTTGTTTGTATTTACCGATCTTGACAGTGATTTTTCCGATAGTGAAGGCGTACACGTGATTCGCACCCCACGTCATATTGGCGTGTTATCGCCCATTGTACACACCATTCCCGTACAGTTGTTGTCTTACCATGTTGCGCTTGCCAAAGGCACAGACGTTGATAAACCCCGTAACTTGGCCAAGAGCGTCACGGTGGAATAAGCTAAGCTGATACGAAAAAAACCGCTAATCATTAGCGGTTTTTTTGTGGAAAAAGTATTAAGAAGGGTCATCATCGTAGGTATAATAGCTATTTGCGGTTTCATCGAAGCTGTCGATACGCTCAGGGTAATTGCCTTCATTAAAGCGCTTTTCGTTGTGGTCATGGGCGTGACGCACATCGTGATTGTAAGCAATTAACGCCTCGTTATTTGCCAAAAAGCTATCAGGATTTGCCATGACCCACATTTGGTTAAAAACATCTGAGCGCGCCGATAAATTCAGTAACACGCCAGGTTCCGTAAAATAATAAAACTTGGATAATAGCTTAATCTGCCCATTTTCCAGGCGTCTGGCGATATGATACGCTTGTAAATCTTTTGGGTGGTGTAAACCCACCGCACCGACAATCGCTGCCAATGATTTAAGCGTGTTTTTATGAAAATTATAGACCCGCTGTGCCTTATCAGGAATATGTAATGCCCGCTGACGATACGGGTCTTGGGTGGCAACCCCAGTTGGGCATTTGTTGGTATGACATGCGCGCGATTGGATACAGCCCACCGCAAACATAAAGCCACGCGCGGAGTTACACCAATCTGCACCCAGCGCTAGCATGCGAGCGATATCAAAGGCAGAGATGATTTTACCACTGACACCGATTTTGATTTTGTCACGCACCCCCGCACCCACCAGTGTATTGTGCACAAGCAAAAAGCCATCGAGTAGGGGCATGCCAACATTATCCATAAACTCAACAGGCGCAGCCCCCGTGCCGCCTTCTGCACCATCAACCACGATAAAATCAGGGTAATTATCTGCTTCAATCATGGCTTTGACAATCGCCATAAACTGCCAAGGCTGCCCGACACACAGCTTAAAACCAACCGGCTTGCCCCCTGACAATTCACGCAGCTGTTGCCAAAACTGCACCATCTCACGCGGGGTAGTAAAGGCTGAGTGGCTCGCTGGGGAAATGCAGTCTGCATCCATCGGCACATCACGGGTTTCGGCAATTTCGGGGGTGATTTTTTCTTTGGGCAACACCCCGCCTTTACCAGGCTTTGCCCCTTGCGACAGCTTGATTTCAATCATTTTGACTTGCTCAATGCGCGAGCGTTCAGCAAATTTTTCGGGACTAAACGTGCCATCGTGATTACGGCATCCAAAATACCCGGTACCTAGCTCCCAAATCAAATCGCCGCCGTGTTTTTTATGGTACGGACTAATCGCACCTTCACCTGTATCATGAGCAAATCCACCGAGTTTTGCGCCCTGATTGAGCGCTTCGATTGCCGCGGCTGACAGGCTGCCAAAACTCATGGCAGAGATATTAAACACCGACATCGAGTAGGGCTGTAGGCATCGTTCACCGCCCACCAGAATACGAAAATTGGTTTCTTTGAGGGGATAGCTAAGGGTGGATTGTAAAAACCATTCTTTGCCAGACTGGTATAGATTTTCTAAGGTACCAAAGGCATTGGTATCACTGACGTTTTTGGCACGTTGATAAGCAAGCGCACGCTGCTGGCGCGAAAACGGCACGGCGGCTTGGTCATCTTCAATCAGATACTGGCGCAGTTCAGGTCGGAACTCTTCCAATAGATAACGAATATGTCCCGAAATTGGGTAGTTACGCAAGACGGCATGGTGGACTTGCATCAAATCATAAATGCCCACCACAAAGCCCACCAGACCAATTACTATCAGCCACCATTTAAGTAGCACAATCCCCAGGGCAAGGATAGCAAAGGCAATGGCAAACACGCTGTAGCGAAACACAACGCCTTGCAAATAGGGCTCTTTATGGGTAGGGGTTACCGTGATATCAGTGCGCTTGTCAACCATGACAATCTTCCTTATCAGATAGGATCGCAGACAAAATGATCATCGCAAATTTGTTGTTATTTTAAATAATGGAGGGGGTAATGCGATGGCAAAATGGTCAATCACTTGTCAGCCGTATGCGCTGACAAGTGATTTTGTGATTAAAATTGTTTGATTAAGCTTGAAGGGCAGCGGCGTGGTGCGCAAAATGGTCAGCGATAAAACTACTGATAAAATAGTAGCTATGGTCATAACCGTCCTGCATACGCAGTGTCATCGGATAATTGGCATCTTTGGCAGCTTGCGCAAAGAGCTCAGGCTTGAGCTGCTCAGCCAAAAACTCATCCCCGCTACCTTGGTCAATCAATAGTGCTAATTTTTTGCTATGCGCAGACTGTTTCATCCACGCTAAGCTATCGTAGCTTGCCCAGGTGCTTTGGTCATCGCCTAAATAAGCGCTAAAGGCTTTTTGTCCCCAAGGCACTTGTGACGGTGCGACGATGGGTGAAAAAGCCGACACGCTGGCATAGCGCTGCGGATTGCGTAGGGCAATCATCAGCGCGCCATGTCCCCCCATACTATGACCAAAAATACTGCGCTGGTCACTGGCTGGGAAATGCTGTTCGATGAGATTAGGCAACTCATCGACGATATAATCATACATCTGAAAATGCGTTGCCCAAGGCGCTTGGGTGGCATTGACATAAAAGCCTGCCCCTTGCCCCAAATCATAAGCGCTGTCGTCAGGCACATCGTTACCGCTGATATCGACACCCCTAGGACTGGTATCGGGTGCCACCACAATCACATTGTGACGACTGGCATACTCAGCAAACCCAGATTTTTGAATAAAGTTTTGCTCAGTACAAGTCAGCCCTGATAGCCAATACAGCACCGCACATTTTTGAACTGTTGTTTCAGTGGTTTTGGCTGCTTCATGGGCGATGGCTTTGGGTGGCAAATAGATGGCAAATTTCATCTCCGTGTGTGTGGTAGCACTGGTATGCTGCCACACTTGTAGGTCACCACCGTGCAATTTATGCGATTCAATTTTTTTCATGGTGAATTTCCCATTCTTTATAATGCCAAGTTTGGTAATGGTTTAGTAATGCAACACTGAACGAATGGACTCACCTTTATGCATCAAATCAAATGCGGTATTAACATCTTCAAGCCCCATGGTATGGGTGACAAAAGGTGCCAGTTGGATATCACCGTGCATGGCTTGCTCCACCATACCTGGCAGTTGTGAGCGACCTTTCACCCCACCAAATGCAGAGCCTAACCAGCGGCGACCTGTCACTAGTTGGAACGGACGAGTGGCAATCTCTTGACCTGCGCCAGCGACACCAATAATTACGCTTTGACCCCAACCGCGATGCGCGCATTCAAGTGCCGAGCGCATGACATTGACGTTACCGATACATTCAAAACTGTGATCCACACCCCAACCTGTCATCTCAACAATCACTTGTTGAATGGGTTGGTCATAATCTTTTGGATTGACAAAATCGGTCGCGCCAAACTCACGGGCTAACTCAAATTTGTCGGGGTTGGTATCAACCGCAATAATGCGGCCTGCTTTGGCAAGTTTGGCGCCTTGAATAACAGCAAGCCCAATACCGCCAAGCCCAAACACCGCGACGCTATCGCCTTCTTGTACTTTAGCGGTATTTTTTACCGCACCTAGTCCTGTGGTCACGCCACAACCTAATAGACAGACTTGCTCAGGATTGGCTTCAGGATTGATTTTGGCAAGCGATACGTCAGCAACGACAGTATATTCACTAAACGTTGAGCAGCCCATGTAATGATAAATTGGCTGACCCTGATAGCTAAAACGGGTAGTACCATCAGGCATCACGCCTTTACCTTGGGTGGCACGCACTGCGACGCATAGATTGGTTTTGTCACTTTTACAAAATAAACATTCACCACATTCAGCCGTATACAGCGGAATGACATGATCACCAGGTTGTACACTGGTTACCCCTTCACCGACTGCCATCACAATACCTGCGCCTTCATGACCTAAAACCGCTGGAAAAACCCCTTCAGGGTCATCGCCACTCAAGGTGAATGCGTCCGTGTGACAAACGCCCGTATGGGTAATTTTGACGAGTACTTCACCTTTACGTGGTGGCTCAACGTCGATTTCGACGATTTGTAGTGGTTCTCCCGCAGCGAAAGCTACCGCAGCACGCGATTTGATGGGTTTGCTAAAATCTAATGGCGCTGTGGCCGCAGTCATATCAGTCATCGGTTTATCCTTGTTATATTGGTTTTATTAAAAATGCCTTTGGTCGGCATTATAACATAACCAATTATCGCATGATTAAGCTTGAAATTGTAAGCAATTGGGTTTAATTAAATCATCATTAAAATTAAAAATTTGAATTGGATTTTTAAAAATATTTAACAATTAAAAAATGATGAAAAAAACGCCTGTTAAAAGAGTAGTGATTATCACGTTGGGTGATTTGCTAGGCGTTAAAGGCAAGTTTGTCAATCTTGGCGTCAAATATGTCAAAAAACTGGTAGCACCTTACCAAATTGACAACAACTATCAGCCGTTACGCTTAAGTCAGGTATTAACAGCTGCTCAAAATTTACCTTATCAACCGCCAAATAAATCACTGGATGATGTTGCCTTTATTCAATACACAGGCGGCACCACAGGCAGGCCCACGTCATTATGCATTTATTGAACAATTGCCCAAAACCGCGGTTGGCAAAATTCAAAAGACTCAATTACGACTGATTGATCAATAGGGCTTTTTACCGCTTTTTACGCCATTTTTCTTTATACAACCGCTTAATACAAGCGCTTAGATAAGCTGGGGCAACCTGATAGACTAGAACAGGCTGGGCATTTGATGGCTAGTGTAAATCACTTGTCACTATTTTATCAACTTTTCAGCCTGTTTTTTCAATCATCACTTTTTTATTCAATGATACTTTTACATTTAACAATCATCCATAGGGTTTTTTAAGCAACCCTATGATTATTAAGCACATTTTTTCAGCCTAACCGACACGGTTTTAAAGGCAGGCATGCCTGATTTTTTATCAAAATCTGTCATCGCAATCAGTGGATTGGCTTCAGGGTAGTACATGGCTAGATTGCCTTTAGGGATATCATACAAAATGACTTGAAAGCCTGTGACTTTTCGCTCAATACCATCGCCGTATTCACTTTGGATAGTCACCTTATCACCTGCTTTTAAATCCAATCTATCAGCATCATCAGCATTCATAAAAATTACTTGCCGCGTGTCAAAAACGTTGCGATAGCGGTCATCCAACCCATAAATGGTGGTATTGAATTGGTCATGAGAACGGATACTGGTTAGTGTTAATAAATCATCGGGCTGAGCCGTCAATTTATCTGCATAAATCTCGGTTAACGGTGTAAAGAAAAAGGTGGCTTTACCAGATTGGGTCTGCCATTCATAACGGTTGGCAGGATGCGGTAGATGAAAGCCTTGTTTGGTATAGACTTTTTGGTTAAAGTTATCAAAGCCTTCAATGGCTTTAGCAATGTCATTACGAATTCGGTCGTAATCTTCTACATACCAAGCCCAACGAATCGGGCTATGCCTAAGTGTAGCCGCAGCGATACTTGCGATAATCTCAGTTTCAGCGCGCAATTTATGTGAAACAGGCTGACGCGCTCCTTGTGACAACACCACATTACACATGGAATCTTCAATACTAATGTATTGGTTATTGTCGCCTTGCTTATCAATTTCTGTTCGTCCTAAACAAGGTAAAATAATGGCTTCTTTACCATGAATCAAGTGGCTACGATTGAGCTTGGTCTGTATCTGTACCGTTAACTCACAGCCGCGAATACCCGCTTCTGTACGTGCTTTATCGGGGGTTGCCACTGCAAAATTGCCCGCTAGGCTCATAAATACTTTAACCTTGCCTTGTTGCATGGCTTCAAGGGTCTCTACAACGTTATAGCCATGCGCTCTAGGGGACTTAATGCCAAAAACTTTGTCGATTTGATCAAGTAGCTTATCTGAAGGCTTGTCCCATACACCCATGGTACGGTTACCTTGAACATTACTATGCCCACGAATCGGCGCAAGTCCCGTCCCTGTCTTGCCAATATGCCCCATAACCAAGGCTAAATTTGCCAACATATGCACATTGTCCGTACCATGACGATGCTGGGTGATGCCCATACACCATGTTAAAATAGGACGTTTACTCTCTCGATAAAGCTGGGCTAGTTGCTCAATTTGCTGCGCGTCTAACCCTGTAATATGATAAATGGTTTGCCAATCGGTCGCCCTTACCCCTGCAATCATTTCATCAAAGCCTACGGTCTGGGCTTGAATAAAGTCATGATCAAAAATAGCGGCTTTACCGTTATCCCGTGCCTCGCGATCCCAATTATCTAAATGCTTGAGTATGCCCGTCATTAACGCATAGTCTGAGCCAATGTTTAGCTGGAAAAAATAGTGACTAAGTGGCGTGCTACCATTTGTCAGCATTTGGCTTGGGCGTTTTGGATCTTGAAAACGGGTAAGTCCCCGCTCTTTAAGCGGATTAATCACAATGATTTTGCCACCACGCTCAGCGACATTTGCCAATGTTTCTAGCATACGTGGGTGATTGGTACCTGGATTATGCCCAAAACTCCACACGCTGTCACAATGCTCAAAGTCATCCATTACGATGGTTGCTTTACCTAAGCCGATACTATCTTTTAACCCCACACTGCTTGCTTCATGGCACATATTGGAGCAATCTGGCATATTGTTCGTGCCATAGCATTTGGTAAATAACTGATACAAAAACGACGCTTCATTACTGGCTCGACCAGAGGTATAAAAGACAGCTTCATTCGGGTCATCCAATCGATTGAGATGACTGGCAATCAACTGATAAGCAGCTTCCCATTCGATGGGTTCGTACTTATCAGTCGCCGCATTGTACTGCATAGGCTCAGTCAAGCGTCCTTGGTTTTCCAAGAAATAATCACTTTGCGCGAGCAGTTCAGTGACGGTATATTTGGCAAAAAAATCAGCCGTCACGGTTTTTTTGGTGGTTTCAAATGCCGTTGCTTTAGCCCCATTTTCACAAAAATTAATGGGCTTTTTTTTGCCGTTTGGAAATGCACAACTTGGGCACTTAGTGCCAAATGGCTGATTTAGGTCTAATAATGTGATTGGCGCACGGGTCAATGCCTGCTGCTTTCGCATATTACCTTGCACGGCTATCAACGCACCCCAACCCCCAGCTGGCCTAATAAGCGCATCAAGTTTATTATCGGTTTGGTTCAAATCGGTGGTATGAGTCAAACCATGAGGAAGATTGACATAGTCAAAAATTTGATTCGTCAACGTATGGAAGGGTTGCATTAATCGCATGGCGTTTTCCAAAATATTTGAGGAGAGATAAATTAGAAACCTTTGCACGAACAAATAAACAAAAGTTTGTAAAATTGATATAATAAAGTAAAATTAACCAGATAGCGAAAGATACCAATATGGCATGGAAACAAACAGGGCAACTCTCCCTAGCAGACAGTCTCATTAACGCTCACAAAGCCATCAAAGAATTAGATGAACTACATAACCTAATCAACTGGCAAACTATCGAGCAAACCTTACGCCACGTTCATAGCAGTGATCGTGGCGAAAGTGCCTTTCACCCTGTCATCATGTTTAAAATCTTACTACTACAAAAACTCTATAACCTATCCGACCCAGCCATGGAAAAACAACTGGCAAGAGATTTACTATTTCGTCGCTTTGTTGGTCTATCGCTTACCGATAACGTACCCGACCACAGCACCATCTGGCGATACCACAAACACTTAGGTGAACTTGGACTCATAAAACCCTTATTCAACCAAATCAATGAGCAACTAGCCGAGCAAAATATCATCATCAAAGCAGGCAGTGTTAGCATCATTGATGCCAGTATCGTTGAAGCCAAAAACAAACGAGCTAAAAAAGGCAAACATACCGACAATACCCAAGATAACGAAGCTGCATACGTCAGTAAAAAAGACAGCACAGGCAAAGTAAAAACCACCTACGGCTTTAAAATCCATCTTAATTGTGATGAAGACAGCTTTGTCAAAAAGATTCAAACTACCCCAGCCAATGTCCATGATTCACAATGTTTTACCACGCTTTTAACAGGTGATGAATCAGCCGTTTACGCCGACAGTGCGTATAAAAGCCAAGCCCATGACAACTATCTTGCCGAGCATGAACCGCCTATCAACAATCATATCCATGATAGGGCATGGCGTAATACACCACTTACCGAACAACAGAAACGTACCAATACCCAAAAGAGCCAAACCAGAAATACGGTAGAACGGGTATTCGGTCATTTTAAATTATGGGATGAGCAAGGCTCGTCATCTTGGCTTAATGCAATTTCATACCCGTACATTGCTTGCTAGCATTGTGCATAATTTAAAAACTGCCCTAGGTTTGAAGCGAAAATACGGACTATCTTAGGATTATTGTGTCTGTTGGTTGGCAAAACTAGCCAATAGACGTTAATTTACTGCAATTTAGGAGACTTTTATGCCAATTCGGTGACTTTTTTCGCTTTTTTAACACCAATTCCAGTTTTTAGTTGAGTTTGAAATTGGTGTCGAGAGATAGTCGCTGGTTTGTGCAAAGGTCTCTAACAATTAAAAAACCATGAAAAAATGCCTGTAACTACAGACGTTTTTTCAATTTTGGTAAGCCATTAAGCTAAGCAGGCTGTTTATCAGCTTTAACCACATTGATAAGGTTATCAACCACCTCTGGTTCTGCCAAGGTTGAAGTATCGCCTAAACCTTCAAATTCATGCGCGGCAAGTTTACGCAGAATACGGCGCATGATTTTACCGGAGCGCGTTTTTGGTAATGCTTCGACCAAGTAGAGCGAGTCTAAGTTGGCGATTGGACCAATCTCACCACGGACATGACGGTTGATTTCACCTTTAAGCATTTCGCTTGGCTCTTCGCCCGATTTTAAGATGACGTAAGCGGCAACGCCTTGACCTTTAAGCTCATGCGGCATACCGACAATAGCCGCTTCAGCGACGGAAGGATGCGATACTAACGCACTTTCAATCTCTGCCGTACCTAGGCGGTGACCAGAGACGTTTAAGACATCATCCACACGACCTGTGATCCAATAATGACCGTCTTCATCGCGCAGGGCACCATCACCTGTGAAGTAAGCGCCTGGATAGGTGCTAAAGTAAGTTTCTAAGAAGCGTTTATGGTCTCCCCAAATGGTACGCATTTGACCTGGCCAACTGTCTTTGATGATTAAGTTGCCTTCGGCAGCGCCCGTTAATTCAGCACCTTCGGCATCGACAATCGCTGGCTTGACGCCATACAGCGGATTCATCGCGGAGCCTGGTTTGAGATCAACCGTATTGGGGATTGGCGTCATCAAAATACCCCCGGTTTCAGTTTGCCACCAAGTATCGACAATCGGACAACGTCCTTCGCCCACCACGTTATAGTACCAGTTCCAAGCTTCAGGATTGATAGGTTCACCCACCGAGCCCAATAGACGTAAGCTGGAACGGTTTGATTTACGGACGTAATCATCGCCTTCTTTCATCATCGCGCGAATGGCGGTTGGCGCAGTATACAAGATGGTAACGTCATGCTTATCAACGATATGACCGATACGCGCCCAATCTGGGTACTGTGGCACCCCTTCAAACATCACGGTCGTTGTGCCGTTGGCAAGCGGTCCATACACCACATAGGTGTGACCTGTGACCCAGCCCACATCGGCGGTACACCAAAATACGTCATTGTCTTTGATATCAAACACGTCACGGAAGGTGGATAGCGCATAGGTCAAATAACCACCGGTGGTATGTAACACGCCTTTAGGCTTGCCAGTTGAGCCTGAAGTGTAAAGCAAAAATAACGGGTCTTCGGCATTCATTGGCTCTGGTGGACAGTCTTCAGAGGCATTGTCGATTAAGTTGTGATACCAAATATCGCGGCGTCCGCTCATTGGGATGGATTCACCGGTACGGTACACCACAATGACCTTTTCAACACATTCGGTGCCGTCATGGTCTAGCGCACGATCCACATTTTGTTTAAGCGGCGTATGTTTACCACCACGCACAGATTCATCAGCGGTGATGACAATTTTTGATTGGCTATCGATGATACGGCTGGCTAGACTGTCTGCTGAAAACCCGCCAAATACCAATGAGTGAACCGCGCCAATCCGCGCACAAGCCAGCATCGCAACCGCCGCTTCAGGAATCATCGGTAAATAAATAGTGACGCGGTCGCCTTTTTTGACGCCTTTACGACGCAGTGCGCTACCAAGGCGGCATACTTCTGAATGTAGCTCTTTGTATGAGATGATTTTGTGAAGTGAGGGGTGATCGCCTTCCCAAATAATCGCAGGCTTGTAAGGGTTTTCAGCAACGTGACGGTCAAGACAGTTGACCGATAGATTAAGCTCACCATCTTCAAACCATTTAATGCTAAAATTGTTTAGGTCATAATTGACGTTTTTGATTTTGGTGGGTTTTTTTATCCAATCAATCCATTCAGCGCGTTTTGCCCAAAACGCTTCGTTATTTTCGACAGATTCTTGATAGGTCTCGGCGTATTTTTGGGGAGTGGTGTTGGCTTTAGCGGCAAATTCAGCGCTATGAGGGTAGCTCTTCATAAAACATTCCTTGTTATGACAGGGGGGTGGGGTAATACTCTAAATGGCTACGAACTGACAAACGGCTCAAATAGGTAGCGGGCTTAACTTAAAAAACAACATTTTCACGTTGATAAGCTAACATTGACAAGTTGGCAGTAACACGGGCTAGCAACAGAGCGATAAAACGAGCCATCAATAAACGTCCGCTCACTATGAAAATGCAATACAATCTAATCCTTGATTCTAGAGTGCCTTTTCCTTAGTTTGGCAAAAAATCACAAATTTTGCAATGTTACTCAGGATATTTTTAAGGATATTTTTTCCGATCTTGGGCAAATATCTTTATTGTAAGCAGATTCTCATTTGGTCTTTTACTTGATAAATAGCGGTCATCATGCAGCAACAACATACTTCACCAAATACTTCACCAAAGATTGACACGGTTCAAAATCACGCTGGGTCAACAAACGCACCGTCCACGTTTGCGTATGATGTCATCATCATCGGGGCAGGGGCATCAGGGCTATTTTGTGCATTGACAGCGGGCAAGCGCGGACGGCGGGTACTGGTGGTAGATCATGCCAATAAAGCGGGCAAGAAAATCCTTATGAGTGGCGGTGGGCGCTGTAATTTTACCAACTATGACATTGAGCCCAAGCATTATTTAAGTAGCAATCCGCACTTTTGCAAATCGGCGTTGTCACGCTATTTAAATTGGGATTTTATTGGCATGGTTAGCCAGTATCAGATTCCCTATCATGAGCGTGAGCATGGGCAACTGTTTTGTGATACCTCTGCCAATGATATTTTGCAAATGCTACTGACTGAGTGCCGCGCCAATCAAGTAACTATTCAACTAAAAACCACCATCCAGCAAATCCAAGCGTTACCCGACAATACGGGGTTTGTTTTAACGGTCAATCAACAAGCCAATCAACCAGCGCATCAAAAAAGTAGCGAGCAAACCTTAACTTGTCACTCATTGGTAGTCGCCACAGGCGGGCTGTCAATTCCGACCATGGGTGCGACAGGATTTGGTTACCAAGTAGCGCAGCAATTTGGGCATACCATTGTGCCAACATCGGCAGGACTAGTACCCTTTACCTTTACCGATAAGATTGGCGATGCGATTAAATCGTTATCGGGGGTTAGTTTTGAGGTCATTGCGTTTAACGAGCGCATCAGTTTTAGGTTGCCCGTGCTATTTACCCATCGCGGTTTATCCGGGCCTGCGATGTTACAGCTATCGAATTATTGGCAGGTGGGCGAGCCGATTTTTATCAATTTATTCCCAAGCCTTGATATGGCAGCATTTTTAGCCGAGCAAAAAAAACAGCACCCAAAACAGCTGATCAGAACCGTGCTAAACGACCAGATAGGCGTGGCGGCGCTACCTAAAAAAGTGATGGCTACTTTGCAAAATTTATTGTGGCAAGACATGGCTGAGACTGAGCTTGCCAATATCAAAGACGAGAAGTTAGCGCAGCTTGGTGAGCAGCTCAATGCTTGGCGTTTGACGCCATCAGGCACTGAAGGCTATCGTACAGCTGAAGTCACACGCGGCGGCGTTGCTACTGATAAAGTCTCCTCAAAAACCATGCAAAGTCAGTTACAACCGAATTTGTATTTTATCGGCGAGGTGCTCGATGTTACTGGTTGGCTAGGTGGCTACAATTTCCAATGGGCTTGGGCAAGCGGGTTCGTGGCTGGCGAAGTGGTTTAGGTATAAAGTGGGTTAGGTATGAATGAACCTAAAAAAATGGTTAAAAAAGGCATCAGTGAAATGCCTTTTTTAGTTTAACCTCTTTCTTTTAACACATTTACGTTAATCAAGTTTGGTGGGTGTTTAATGTTGGCGCGCAACTGGTTGTTGCAGTGCTTGAGGTAACTCAAGAATGGTCAGGTTACTGGCGGCAATATCATCGGGACGTGCCACCACCAAGGCTTCAAAACCTGTGTCAGTAGCAATGCTATTGACCACATCCACGTTGCCAATTTTTTCACCTGCGTTAGGTATATCACCGGTACCTGCGACTCGGTGGAGCCAAGCTTTTGGGCTGGCCTTAAAATATAACCGTGCAATGATTTCTTGACCTAAATAACAGCCTTTATCGTAGTCAACGCCGCCTTGTTGGTGTAGACGTAACTCTTGGGGTTGCCACAAGCCTGCGGTGGTTTTGACAATCCAGTAATTGCCTGTAGCGATGCTCGCTTTTTGCCATGCTTTGCGGTTAGCGTCGGTGTCAGAGCCATTCTCTGATTCGCTAAAACTAGGTACCCCATTGTCAACAACCGCAAAAATATCACGTGGGTTTGATAGGGTGAGTTTTGAGAACGCCGCATATTTTTTGATATGCTTGGCAAACTCATCGGCACAGTCTTGGCTGATGACGATTTGGTAAGCGTCATCCGCTATTTTTCTAATCCAAATACCCAGTGCAACGCGCCCTTTGAGATTACTAATCGCGGTCGCTTGGAATTGGTCGCTCAGTTTGGTGACGTTGCAGGTTAATTGTCCTTGCAAGAATTTTTGGGCATCGGTGCCGGTTATATCAAAGACGACGAAATCTGTCATGGTGGCTCTCTTTTTATTTGCTAAAAAAATTATAATCAAAGTTTTGCACAATTGAGCTCGGACTGCAATCATGCTTTATTGGGTTATGCTTGACTAAATGCTGCTTGACTAAGCTCTGTTTTAAGTCCTAATTTACTAGGTCATTTGTCAGAGGGTCTTCTGTGCTGGCTGATCACTATTATTGGGGTGACTTATCGCGTACACTACACTACCTTAAGACTATTAAAATTTTTCTCAGCTGATTGAGCGCGTGCTATGAGTTTACCTGCCTGCCCCCCATGCCCCAAGTGTAAAGAAAATTATACATACCAAGATGGCGATTTATTGATTTGCCCGATGTGTGGCTTTGAAGCAGAACAGCAGGCATGGCAAGCGGGCGAAACCGAAACAGCCAGCGAACAAGTTATTAAAGATGCCGTCGGCAATGTGTTACAAGATGGGGATAGTGTGACGGTTATTAAAGACTTAAAAGTCAAAGGCGCAAGCACGCCCATTAAAGTTGGCACCAAAGTCAAATCCATTCGCCTGCTCCATGATGCTACCGATGAGCATGATATTGATTGTAAAATTGACGGTTTTGGCGCGATGAAACTCAAATCCAGCGTCGTCAAAAAAGCCTAGCTTGGGGAGGGTTTGGGCTTTGTTTGGGGCTTTGGGTATGCAACAGATATTGACACCCAAAGCTTATCCTCTGTTGCCGTAAAACCACCGACTTCAGGCGGTGGATATAAGGCAACTCCGTAACCATGCTTACGCACAAAATTTTGCTAAATGTGTTAAAATAAACCCATGAAAACACTCAAGCTACGCATACGAGATAAACATATAGACCAACTGAACCGTCTAAGCGGTTCGGTGAATTTCGTATGGAACTACGTCAATGACTTGAGTTATAAGCACCTACAAAAAACCGGCAAATTCTTTAGTGCTTATGACCTAAACGACTACACCAAAGGTAGCGGTGAACTACTAGGCTTACACAGTCAGACCATTCAAGCCATTAATGAAACCCACGCCAAAGCTCGAAAGCAATTCAAAAAGGCTAAACTTAGCTGGCGCACTAACCACTCAAACTCTAAGCGTAAATCATTAGGGTGGCTACCATTTAAACAATCTGCCATTAAGCATATTGCCACGCACCAAACTGGTAAAAAGGGCTTAAAATCCACCTTGCAACTAAGCCTAGCCAAAGGGCAAAAACTTATCATCGACTTATGGGACAGCTACAACCTTAGCCTATACCAAATCAACACCCTTGAGGTCGTGCAAGACAGCCGTAATCGTTGGTATGCCTGTGTCACCGTCAAAGAATACCCAAAACAGCAATGTGGTACAGGTAGCGTAGGCATAGACTTAGGCTTAAAGGAAAGTGCTACCACATCAAACGGTGACAAACTTACTATCAAGCAAACGCTCAAATACGCCAAAGATTTAGCCATTGCTCAAAGAGCCAAAAACAAAAAACGTGTAAAGGCTATCCATGCCAAAATCAAACATACACGGCAAGACCTAATTCACAAATTCACCACCCAATTAGTCAAAGACAATGCCCTAATCGTGGTGGGTGACGTTAAAACCAATCAATTTAACAACAAAAAAGGCAAACTAGCCAAATCGGTTTACGATGCTGGTTGGTTTGAAATGAAACGACAACTGACCTACAAATGCGAGAACGCAGGTTGCCGTTTTGAAATCGTGAATGAGAGATACACGACCCAGCGATGTTCGTGTTGCGGTGAAATCACCGCCAATAGTCCGAAAGGTAGAAAATCGCTTGGAATAAGAGAATGGATATGTGCTTCGTGTGGCACATGGCATGATAGAGATATCAATGCCAGTAAGAACATTCTTGCGGTCGGGCTTGACCGTCTTGTAGAAGGAATCCCCGAACGATAGGGAGGGGAGGAAGTCAATCATTTCAATAATCTAATACCCCCTAAGTAGTAGTATTCACCACCCTATAGCCGATAGGCAAAACACTTTACACCTCCTATACTCATGCTAGATATAACCTTACCATCTAGATGAGGATAGCAAAATGAGCCATCTACTCGACCAATTTAAATTTTTTACCAAAAAAACAAGCGAATTTGCTGACGGTCATGGCGAAGTGCGTGACGAAAGCCGTGACTGGGAAAACAGCTACCGCAGTCGTTGGCAATACGACAAAATCGTCCGCTCGACCCACGGTGTGAACTGTACTGGCTCATGCTCATGGAAAATCTACGTCAAAAACGGTCTAGTCACTTGGGAAACCCAACAAACCGACTACCCACGTACTCGCCCAGACCTACCCAACCACGAACCTCGTGGCTGTCCTCGTGGGGCAAGCTATAGCTGGTATATGTACTCAGCCAACCGCCTAAAATACCCAAAAGTGCGTAAACCGCTACTCAAATTATGGCGTGAAGCCAAAGCCCAATTTGCCGACCCAGTCGAAGCATGGGGCAGTATCGTGTCTGACCCTGCCAAAACCGCCCAATACAAATCCAAACGTGGTTTGGGTGGCTTTGTGCGTTCAAGTTGGAACGAAGTGAACGAAATCATCGCTGCCTCGAATGTCTATACCGCCAAAACCTTTGGCCCTGACCGTATCATCGGCTTTTCGCCGATTCCTGCGATGTCAATGGTCAGCTATGCTGCAGGTAGCCGTTATTTATCATTAATCGGTGGCGTATGCTTGTCATTTTATGATTGGTATTGTGACTTACCACCTGCTAGCCCAATGACTTGGGGTGAGCAGACTGACGTACCAGAATCTGCCGATTGGTACAATTCTGACTATATCATCGCTTGGGGGTCAAACGTACCGCAAACTCGTACCCCAGACGCTCACTTCTTTACCGAAGTGCGTTATAAAGGCACAAAAACTGTCGCCATCACCCCTGACTATGCCGAAATCTCAAAACTTTGTGACCTATGGCTTAATCCAAAACAAGGCACAGATGCCGCCCTTGCTCAAGCCTTTAGCCATGTGATTATCAAAGAATTTTATCTCAAACAACCAAGTGATTACTTCGTTGATTATGCCAAACGCTACACCGATTTGCCGATCCTTGTTATGGTCGAAGGCGAAGGTCGAGAGTTGCGTGCAGGACGTTTCTTGCGTGCGTCTGATTTGACAGGCAACCTTGAGCAAGACAACAACCCAGAATGGAAAACCGTTGCCATCAATCAACATGGCGAATTGGTATCACCACAAGGGTCGATTGGCTACCGTTGGGGCGATGCCGAACGTGCCGACAAAGGCAAATGGAACTTGGAAGCTCGTGACGGCTCAACTGGGGCTGAGATTGATTTAGCGTTAAGCCAAAAAGACAGTGGCGAAACCGTGGAAGTCGGTTTGGATTATTTTGGCGGTGACGAACACCCTTACTTTACCGCAGTCGCTGGCGATGCCATTCAGTATAAAACTATCCCTTGTCGCACCATCAACCTTGCCAATGGTCAAACCGCCAAAGTCGTGACCGTGTTTGATTTAATGGTGGCAAATCTTGGCGTGGCAAATGGGGTTGGCGGTCAGCACGTTACCGATGATTACAATGATGCCACCGTCGCAGGCACACCTGCATGGCAAGAAGCCATCACAGGCGTAAGCCGCGAAAAAGTGATTCAAATTGCCCGTGAATTTGCCGAAAATGCCCACAAAACGCACGGTAAATCCATGATTATCATTGGTGCAGGGATGAACCACTGGTATCACCTTGACATGAACTACCGTGGCGTGATTAATATGCTCATGCTGTGTGGTTGTATTGGTAAATCTGGCGGTGGTTGGGCACATTATGTTGGACAAGAAAAACTACGTCCACAATCTGGCTGGGCCCCATTGGCATTTGCTCTTGACTGGCACAGACCACCACGCCACATGAACAGCACAAGTTTCTTCTACAACCATTCTAGCCAATGGCGTTATGAAAAATTGTCGGCTCATGAATTGTTGTCACCACACGCCAACAAAACCCATTTCCCAGAGCATATGCTCGACTACAACATTCGAGCCGAGCGTGCAGGTTGGCTACCATCTGCTCCACAGCTAAACCGCAACCCACTCACCATTGCCAATGAAGCCAAAGCAAAAGGCATGAAAGTGGAAGATTATGTGGTCGAAAGCCTACAAAATGGCTCATTAAGTTTTGCCTGTGAAAGCCCAGATAACCCTGCCAACTTCCCACGCAATCTGTTTATTTGGCGTTCAAACTTGCTTGGTTCATCAGGTAAAGGGCATGAATATATGCTCAAATATCTCTTGGGTACAAAAAATGGCGTATTGGGCGATGAAACCGTTGCCGAACTACGTCCGCATGAAGTCGATTGGGTCGAAAACGCCCCCACAGGCAAACTTGACCTTGTGACGACCCTTGATTTTCGTATGTCGAGTACCTGTTTATATTCAGATATCGTGTTGCCAACAGCGACATGGTACGAAAAAGACGACATGAACACCTCGGATATGCACCCATTTATCCACCCATTGACTGCCGCCACCGACCCTGCTTGGGAATCAAAATCAGACTGGGAAATCTACAAAGGCATTGCCAATGTATTCTCACAACTGTCAGCGACCCATCTTGGCGTACAGACCGATGTCGTCACTTTGCCCATGCAACATGACAGCGTTGGCGAATTGGCACAGCCATTTGGCGGTACAGACTGGAAAACCGCAGGCGAAAAACCTGTTCCGGGTAAAAACTGTCCACATATCAAAGTTGTGGAACGTGACTATCCAAGCACCTATGCCAAATACACCGCCTTGGGTACGTTAATGGACACTTTGGGTAATAACTCTAAAGGCATGGACTGGGACACCAAAGAAGAAGTGGCACAACTTGGCGAACTAAGCTACACCGTTACCGAGCCGACTGTCGCACAAGGTCGCCCTCGTATTAACACCGCCATTGACGCTGCCGAAACCATCCTGATGCTTGCCCCAGAAACCAACGGTCATGTGGCGGTCAAAGCATGGTCAGCCTTGTCAAAAAATACAGGGCGTGACCACACCCATTTGGCAAAATCGAGCGAACACGAAAAAATCCGTTTCCGTGATATCGTGGCACAACCTCGCAAAATTATCTCAAGCCCAACTTGGTCTGGACTAGAATCGGAAAAAGTCAGCTACAACGCAGGCTACACCAACGTACACGAGTTGATTCCTTGGCGTACTATCACAGGTCGTCAGCAGTTTTATCAAGACCACCCTTGGATGCAGGCGTTTGGTGAGCAGATGCAACAATACCGCCCACCGATTGACACCAAAACCGTTGAGCATTTTAAAGGCTACAAAACCAACGGCAATAAAGAAGTGGTATTAAACTTCTTAACACCGCACCAAAAATGGGGCATTCATAGTACCTTTTCTGAAAACTTGCTAATGCTGACCCTTTCTCGTGGCGGTCCTTGTGTGTGGATGAGCGAAATTGACGCACGCAAAGCTGACATCGAAGACAACGACTGGATTGAAGTGTTTAACGCAAACGGCTCAATCACCGCTCGTGCCGTGGTGTCGCAACGTGTCAAAGAAGGCATGACCATGATGTACCATGCCCAAGAAAAACTGGTCAACATCCCAGGCTCAGAATCCACAGGCACTCGTGGCGGTATTCATAACTCAGTCACTCGTGCGGTGCTAAAACCCACTCACATGATTGGTGGCTATGCCCAACAAGCCTATGGCTTTAACTACTATGGCACAGTCGGCTGTAATCGTGACGAATTTGTGTTGGTGCGTAAAATGGCAAAAGTCGATTGGCTTGAAGGCAAACCCGATGACGAATTGCCTCGTCCATTACCGACTACGTTGGATTAAGATGTCATTAACCCCACCCCAACCCTCCCCTTAGCAGGGCAGGGAGCGGTTATCCCCCTGCCAAGGGGGATTTAGAGGGGTTAAATAGAGGATGATTTAGAATTTTCTAGCTTTTTTAAAGCGTAGTCTAAATATAGGCTACTACTTTAGCATAATGAACCACTCAACTTATCCCCTTTGGCATGATGTTTTTGGCAAGCCGAGGGGGATACAATAAAAAAATGACAAATACCCAAATTTATGCTCGCCCCACTGATGCGGTCAGCCATAAATTAGGCAACCCATAAGGAATTTTTTATGAAAATTCGCTCACAAGTCGGCATGGTGCTAAACCTTGATAAATGTATCGGTTGTCACACCTGCTCAGTCACCTGTAAAAACGTCTGGACCAGTCGTGAAGGCATGGAATACGCATGGTTTAACAATGTCGAATCCAAACCTGGTATCGGCTACCCCAAAGAATGGGAAAACCAAGCCAAATGGAAAGGTGGCTGGATTCGCAACGCTGACGGCTCAATCAACCCAAAAATCGGGGGCAAATTCCGCATTCTCGCCAATATCTTTGCCAACCCAGATTTGCCAAGTATTGACGACTACTACGAACCGTTTGACTTCGATTACCAACACCTACACACCGCCCCGATTAGCGAACACCAACCGATTGCTCGCCCACGCTCACTGATTACAGGCAAGCGGATGCAAAAAATCGAATGGGGTCCCAACTGGGAAGAAATTCTTGGTTCAGAATTTGCCAAACGCCGTTTGGACAAAAACTTTGACAACGTCCAAGCCGATATCTACGGTCAATACGAAAACACCTTTATGATGTACCTACCACGCCTGTGCGAGCATTGCTTGAACCCTGCGTGTGTTGCCTCGTGTCCAAGTGGGGCGATTTATAAACGTGAAGAAGACGGCATTGTGCTGATTGACCAAGAAAAATGTCGTGGCTGGCGGATGTGTATTTCGGGCTGTCCTTACAAAAAAATCTACTACAACTGGAAGTCGGGCAAATCCGAAAAATGTATCTTCTGTTACCCTCGTATCGAAAGCGGTATGCCAACCGTGTGTTCCGAAACCTGCGTAGGGCGGATTCGCTATCTAGGTGTGCTATTGTATGATGCCGACAAAATCAAAGAAGTCGCTGGTATCGCCAACGAAAAAGACCTTTACCAAGCCCAACTTGACATTTTCCTTGACCCAAATGACCCTGCGGTCATCGCCCAAGCCCTAAAAGACGGCGTGGATATGTCGGTCATCGAATCCGCTCAAAAATCGCCTGTGTATAAACTGGCAATGGACTGGAAATTGGCATTGCCATTGCACCCAGAATACCGCACCTTGCCAATGGTTTGGTATGTGCCACCACTATCGCCGATTCAAAACGCCGCCGAAGCAGGCACAGTCGGTATGGACGGCTTGATTCCAGATGTCGATAGCTTGCGTATTCCTGTCAAATACCTTGCCAATATGCTGACCGCAGGCGATGAAGCCCCTGTCAAATTGGCACTCAAACGCTTACTTGCCATGCGTAGCTACAAACGCTCACAACTGGTCGATAAAGTTGATGCCCAAAGCGTGCTAGACAGCGTAGGTCTGAGCAAACACCAAGTCGAAGAAATGTACCGCTACCTTGCGATTGCCAATTACGAAGACCGTTTTGTCATCCCAACCGCTCACCGTGAAGAAGCCCTAAGCGATGCGTTTGCCGAGCGTGGTGGCTGTGGCTTTACCTTTGGCAATGAATGCAACGGTGACAGCGATTACAGTATGTTTGGCAATAAAAAAACCAGTCGCCGTGACATGATTGACACCGTGCAAACTTGGGAGAACTGATATGAGTGACGCTACCCCAACGGTTGAAAACACCAATATTGAGCAAACCAATATTCAGAGCAACAGCCATGATATGAAACTGTTAAAAGTGATTAGTTTGCTCATGGATTATCCCAGTCACGAACTGTTTGCCGATGACACGTTAGACGTTTGCAAAGACTTGGTAAAAAATTCACGCTTGATTAGCCCAGCAGTGCGAGGCGAAATCGCAGACTTGATTGACAGCTTGACAAATTTGGGTGAATTAGAAGCCCAAGCCCGCTATGACAGCCTATTTGAACGTGGTCGCACCTTGTCGCTATGGCTGTTTGAACATGTTCATGGTGAAAGCCGTGACCGTGGTCAAGCCATGGTCGATTTAATGGCTCAATACGAGCAAGCAGGATTTGCTATTGATGCCAAAGAATTGCCAGATTACATTCCGATGTACCTTGAGTTTTTGGCATACCAAGCCGTAGCCACAGGTGACGAAATGCAAGTCCGCATGGACATTGCCGATGTCAGCCATATTTTGGCAGTGCTTGGGGCAAGACTTATTGATAAACAAAGTGAGTACGCCAGCTTATTTAAGGCATTATTGCAAGTCGCAGGACAGCCGTTAAGCTTGATTGATAACGAGCTTGCCAATATGAATAAATCCGAAGCGGTCAAACTTGCCGAAGACAGCCTTGAAGCCATTGACAGCGAATGGGAAGAAGAAATGGTGGACTTTTTGGGTGCAGAGCAAGAGCGTTGCCCCTCCAACCAAACCCAACAACATATCGCCCAAACCCTTGGACAACAAGCCCAAAATAACGTTGATGTGCCGGTTCACTGGGTTGATTTTGCCACAACTGCTCAGACATCTAAATCCGCTGATATACCCTTAAAAAATCCACCTGCCTTGAGCCATAACGTACAAGGAGAGCCATTATGAACGTTGCACCGCCAAGCTATGAAGCCCTAGCCAATCTAAACTGGCTACAAGTATTTTTATTCGGGATTTATCCTTATATTGCCCTTGTTGTAGCTATCTTAGGGAGTTGGGCACGTTTTGACTTGTCACAATATTCTTGGAAAACCAGCTCTTCTCAAATGCTACAGCCCAAATATATGCGTGTGGGTAGCAACTTATTTCATATTGGTATCATTACGGTGTTGCTTGGGCATCTGTTTGGGATGTTGACCCCGCATTTTATTTATGAAAACTTTATCAGTGCGGCTCACAAGCAGATTTTAGCAGTGGTTGTTGGGGGCATCGCGGGGGTGGTGTGTTGGTTTGGTATGGTGTTGTTGATGATTCGACGTTTTACTGACCCACGTATTTCTAACACATCAACTTTTAGTGATAAGTTAGTGCTAATCCTGTTATTTATTCAGTTAAATCTAGGGTTACTATCAATCTTTACGTCGATGAAGCATCTGGATGGTGCAACCATGATGAACTTAGCGGGTTGGGCACAGGATATTACTATCTTACGTCCTTGGCAAGCAGCTGCACGTATTAAACAAGCGGATTTGATTTATCAAATTCATATGGCATTAGGGATTACATTAGTAATGATATTCCCATTTACCCGTTTGATTCATATTATTTCTGCGCCGATTTGGTATCTTGGCAGACGCTATCAAATCGTCCGTCAAAAAACGGCTCAATAATCTAAATGTTATGATACGGATGTAGGGGCACCATGCTTATGCCCCACTATAGTAATTTAAAAAACTGATTTATTTTCCCAGTTTCCACGGATAGAACACTCCAGCCGTCTATTCGTGGTTTTTTTTAGCAAATATCATCAACGCATTAGACTTCTGAAGAATCTTTTTGAGGCTGAAAGATTGAGCCACTCTGACATAGCCTAATGGACATAGCCTAATGGTCGTCTTTTGATAATACTCACGTATTTTTTATAGCTAAAGCAGTTAATAATTGATACAAAAACCGCTTGCCCTGAGCCTATCGAACTTGCTCTACTCCATTTCGTTAAGCTCATCACAAATGGAAATGTACCATTGTTATAATTCTGCCACTATGCGTTAACTATAGAGAAAATTGAATTATGAAACAACAAACACAGACCACGCATGATAGTTTATCAAATCAAGCTAACATCAATCTATCTAACCCAATGCCACCTCATTTTGACATCATTATCGTTGGAGCAGGACCTGCAGGCTTAAGTTTTGCCAAAGCCATCGCACAGACAGGTTTACAAATTGCAATTGTCGAAAAAGCTTCTGAAGACAGCCTTGCTAATCCACCTTATGATGGACGTGAAATCGCTTTAACCCACGCCTCCAAACATCTCATGCAACAACTGGATATTTGGCAAAAAATTCCTAATGACGAAAAACATATTTTAAAAGATGCCAGTGTGTATGATGGTAACTCAACTTATCAGCTATACTTTGGCAAACCAAAAAGTGTCAGAGGACTTGCCATTGAAGGGTTAGGCTACTTGGTATCCAATCACTTGATTCGCAAAGCTTGCTATGAAGCGACCAAAGTCTGTGACAATATCACTTTACAGTGTGACAGCGGTGTCAAAAATGTGCAGACAGCGTCACGCTTCGTTACGGTAACATTAGATAACTTGCAGACAATCACTGCCAATATGCTTATCGTAGCAGATAGTCGCTTCTCACAAACTCGTCGCCAATTAGGTATCACAGCAGATAGCCATGATTTTGGACGAAGTATGATTGTGTGTCGTATGTCACACACCCAGTCTAATCAGCACAGAGCCGTTGAATCATTCTACTATGGGGTAACAGTGGCATTATTACCGATGACTGAGCAGATGACCAACTGCGTGATTACGGTAAAAAATGAACAAGCTGAGTATTTATTGGGCTTATCACCCACTGCCTTCGCCAAAGAAATTGAGGGTTACATTGACGGTAGCCTTGGCGAAATGCGATTAATCAGTAGTCAACATCGCTATCCATTAGTGGGGGTACATGCCAATCGTTTTTATGCCAATCGCAGTGCAGTTATCGGTGATGCCGCAGTGGGTATGCATCCTGTCACAGCTCATGGATTCAATTTGGGTCTGCATAGTGTTACAGTATTATCTAAACTTATCAAACAAGCTGTAGCCAACCAATCTGATATCGCC
>ERZ500991.68-NODE-68-length-44959-cov-5.541177_pt1 | contig 44959 bp, 38 predicted proteins | sample MGYA00248823_ERZ500991 | MGnify/ENA primary metagenome ERZ500991 (study PRJEB25958, sample SAMN03398537) | human skin metagenome | study: EMG produced TPA metagenomics assembly of the Human Skin Microbiome Metagenome (human skin metagenome) data set. | reverse complement strand
CTAATAGCTGCCCCATTTTGCAGCATGATTAACGCTAACAAACTGGGCGTTAACGACGAAAATTTTACCAGTTGGGCGCTGTTGGGATTGTCCGCTTGATTTTCTCCCGGTAAATCAATGTCGATTGCAAAGCTATTTTGCAATGCCTCAAAGCCATAGTTGATACTGTCAGTGTCATGCTCTTGCTCTGAATTGTCAACGATGGCGGGCGCTACCGTGGTCGTGTTGGTTTTTTGCGAAGCAACAGTGATGGATGCCGTTTGCGTGGGATTTTGGGCATCTGCTTGTGTGTAAATGATAGCTATCAACAATAGCGGCGAAAATAAGGTTGCCGATAAAATACAGGCGCGGTGTTTGGCTAATCTCACGTGACAATGCTTATTTTTTTTCATTTTTACTTCATTGTTAATTTATAGTTACTATAGAATTTATAGCTCCTATATAACTGATATGGCTTTACAAGCTCACCCATTGCGATGGACATTGACAAAACCCAGGCCAATTAGACTTAACCAAAAAAACAGCGTAGCGTGTGTTTGGGTATCAACATAAAGCCATCAGTTGCAGTTAATCTAAAAAAATTTAAAAAAACCATGGCCTCGCATTGTAAGCATCAGTAGACAGTAACAACATTAATTTTTTATGTTAGAAACGCGATAAGTGTTTTTCTAACTTATTGATAGTAATTAGATTTATACTTTAATTGCTGTTGCACTTTGCCCTATAAAGATATTAACAATACCCATTCAAAACTTCTATACCGTGCTACAAACCACTAACAAGAGAACCGATATTTTGGATAAATTCTAGCCAGATGTTACAATTTAAAGACAATTAGCCAGCAAGTCTTTGTGCATTTAGCTAAGCCCGCCTGCCGTAAATACGAAAAATAACCCACGTTACTCACGAGCTTTAGCAGGGGTCTACTTAGCTTTTTTTGGCTGCATTGGGTTTGCCTGAATTGAGTTTACCTGCCTTAGGTTTACTTGACTTAGGCGGTAAGGGTGCAAGATAACCAATGACGAGCATCAATAAGCCTGCCCCGATAAAAGACACCACACGCAGTACCGCACTGGTATTCGACATATCAATCAATACCAACTTGGCAACCACAATGGTCAATAATGCGATACCGGCAAACCATACCAAGCGAATGGCTTTTTTGTTTGCCAAGAACATCAATACCATCGCAATGACGGTCCATAAGATAGTCAGCCCCGTCTGTACCATACTGACTGACCAAGCACCATTTTCCCACGTCGGCGTGCCCCAAACGCTGGCAAACCCACGCACCAACATACTACTGACTGTCACAAATGCCCCTAGACCGCAAACCACCAAAACGATAGTACGATAGGTGTTATCAATTTTGAGTGCCACATAAGATTGGTACAGTAAAATACTGATTAAGGTCAAATCCAGTGGATTGAGCAGCGGCAGATAAACGCCCAATAGCTGACCGTCTAACGAGAAATTGGCAGATAAACTCCAAATAAAGGTCATCGGTACCAAAATATAAGCGCTGTGTTTCAGTAGCGTATCAACCTCTAACCAACCAAGCAAACGACCACCAAGCGCCTGCAATCTTGGCAACAACAACAAACTCATCAAACCAAGCACAGCCAACACGGTCGGTAAAATAGTGATAATGGCTCGAAGCTCTTGGGCATGCTGCCAATAGTTAAATGGCACTTGTTGCAGCATCCAAGTTAGCATGGCAATCAGTGTCAAAAACCAAACGAGCGCGTCAACGCTTGTATCGGGTCGGTCGCGGTGCCAGCGACTAAGCAGCCACGCGCCTAGCAATTTTGCGATGGCTAAACAGCCAAGCATGGCGAGCAAATAACGCCCCAACCCGCTAAATGCTTTGATGTGATAATCGTTTAGGTCTACAACCGTCTCGACCTTAACGTGGGTGAGACAGACTAGCACCCAGCTTATCATCGCAAACGGTAAAATCAAGCGGCTCACCTTACGCATACTGCGCCAAACAAAACGCTGATGCATCAGTTGTCCCACAATTAAAAATACCGCCATACCCACGGCAAGTTTGATAGTGGTGGTTTTGCCACCGTTGTTCCAAAAGGGGTCAGCGGATAAAATCGCCGACAGATACAGCACAAACCCAACAACCACAAGCGCGGTTGCAACAAAGCTGTGACTAGCATTATCAGCAATTTGTTGAACCCTTTTAGGCGTTGTTTTGACTGCCGCAGGTTGAGTTTGAGGCTGAGGTTGGGCTTTAGCTTGGAGTGTGGCTGCCGTTTGGGATGTGGCTGCCGCGATATTGACCCTGTGCTGACGCAAAATAAAAGCAGACAGCAGCACACACGCTGTCAATACGGTCAGTGGCAAGGTGGATGAAGCCGCCACTATAGACATTTGGTGCGGGACAGATAATTGATCCAGTAGCCCATACCAATGCCGCATGAGGGTATCAAAGCCCACCAATAACAGGATACTAAAGCCTTGCAATGCCAACCCAAAATATACCGTCCAGCGTCTTTGGGTACGCGCACCGAGCCACACCAATGCAGCACCCTGCACTGCCCAACCGATACTAATCCATTTGGCTGATAGCGCCAGTGGTATCACCAAAGCCAAAAACCCACAGCCGAGCGCAAGGCTGGCTTCAATCAGTAGCTCAAAGCTGTTATCAAATTGGTTGTTGGCTTGTGGGTCACCTGCGATGCTACGGCGATGATGTTTGAGCAGCCACAATCCTAGACTCAAATAAATAGCCGATAACGCACTGCTAGCAAAGGCCAGATGATAAGGCAAATCATTGAGCAAGCTTGCCATCAGCCCAAACCCTAGTAACGCGGTGCCAAACAACAATCCTGAATCTATCGATATAATCGGGCGTTTGGCTACTCCCGTGTTCATTTGTAGCAGCGTTTGGTTATAACTCACGACCTGCTGAGAGTATCTAACCGCAATAAACAAATACAGCGCCATGTGCCCAACCACTAACCCCAGCAGTTGCCAGCGTAATGACAGCCAGCCTGCACCTGCACTATTGCCACTAAATGCACGAAATCCCCACACGTACGCAAGCCCAAAAGTCACTGCTAGGCTTAGTGCATTGAGCAATTTCCAAGTGCGATAATGGGCAATCACCGCAACCGCTATATTGAGTAGTAAATAATAACTAAATAACATCACCACACTACCGTCAGGTCGGCTGACCAGTATCGGCGCAAAAAACGCCCCACCGAACGCCAAGACCGCAAGCGGCAGCGCATTTTGCCACACCGAAAACATCACTGTTAACCCTGCCAGTAATGCAAGCACGCCGAAGGTTAAGGTTGATGGTAGTAGTCCATACAATTTAAAACTCGCAAACACCGTCAAATAAATCACCGCAAAGCCGACACCTTGCAAGGTTAAACCGTAACTGCGTTTTTTGGCAGTGGTGCGATAGCCGACTACCGTTATCACCAAGCCACCCAACGCTACCAGCGCCATGCGCACGGGCATCGATACCTCAATATATTGGCTGGCAAGTTTGAGTAATAACACCACGCCTACTAGCAATACCAGTGCACCCACACGCACCACCAAGTTCTCCCCAAAAAACCATTGGGTGGCACTTGCCCAAAGCGATGTCACAATATTGGTAGCACTTTCATCATCTTTTAAAGAAGGAGATGATGGCTGTGATACGCTAGGTTTATGCGGTGGGGCTGCGTCATTCACTGACGGCGGCGTTGCCGTTGGCGGAGCTGAACTAGTCGAAGCGTCAAGCGTATTCGCCATTGGCAAAGAGTTTAATGTTGGGAGTGGCACTGGAAGGGGCGCTGAGACTGGAGCTTGACTGATGGACTGAGTGATAGGGTCAGTAATAGGTTTAGTGACAGGCTGATTTTGGCGAATATCGCTTGCCGATTGCTGCGTAGATGATGGCTTTGCCTCGCTGCTAAGGATATACACGGTTGCCATGACGTCAGCGAGTTGTTTTTGCAGGTTGTCGAGCTTGGATTCAAGTCGGGTAATTGCTTTTTGTTGGACAAAAATTTTATAAAGCGCTCCCACCACTGCCAGTATCAACGCCGCTATAATCGTATCCATCAGATGTCCTACCCTTGTTGTCAGCTTAGCGATAGCATACCATTTTTTTGCAAAATTGCTTTTTTTTAACTGTGTCTTTCGGTTAAGGTGAAGATAAGACCAATTTTATGCTAAATTAGCCACAGCATTGAGTAGCGTTTTACCAACTATTTTAAACACCATTTGGATGATTGGGCGGGGTATAGTTATGTCGGGATTTAGCATTGAGCAGGGTTTGTTAAGCCCATGCGAGTTTGTGGCGTCACCCAATTTTGGACAACGCCCCGACCCTAACGATATTCACCTGATTGTGATTCATAACATCAGCTTGCCGCCCAGTGAATTTGGTCTAAAAAATGACCAAGGCGAGCATTTTGTTCGTGCATTTTTTCAAAATCAGTTAGACCCCAAAGCCCATCCGTATTTTGCAACCATCTATCAGCAGCAGGTCTCCGCGCATTTGTTTATTGAGCGTGATGGTAAGGTCACGCAGTTTGTGAGCTTTGATGAGCGTGCTTGGCATGCTGGCAAATCTAGTTATTTGGGCGTGCCAAACTGCAATGACTATTCGATTGGGATTGAGCTGGAGGGTGATGATTATAGCGAGTTTGATGACAGGCAATACCAAGCGTTAAGTGGCGTGATTGCCGCGATTTATCAAGCTTATCCCAAAACCATCAATCATCTAGCCGGTCACAGCGATATCGCGCGCGGTCGCAAATCCGACCCGGGGCTGCATTTTGATTGGGTGAAATTAAGAAACATGGTCAATAGAAACATGGTCAATAAAAGTGAAATCAACCATTAAATGCCGTTAGATGACTTTCAAAAATTTATCGTATGGCAATTTTGTAGGATAACGATTTTGTAAGATGACAATTTTGCAAAATAACGATTTTGCAAGATAATAGTGCCCAAATCAAGCTATAAAATCCAATTAGCACACCCACTTCTCGGCAGAACTTGCAGCGATTCTTTCATGTCAAAACTTATCAAATCCACCGCTATTATTAGTTTTTTTACCTTATTTTCACGTATCTTGGGCATGATTCGCGACATGGTATTGATGAGCGTGTTTGGTACGGGGGGCATGATGGATGCGTTTTTGGTGGCCTTCAAATTGCCCAATTTTTTGCGGCGGCTGTTCGCTGAAGGCGCTTTTGCCCAAGCTTTTGTCCCTGTACTATCCGATTATCAACACCAAGCCCAAAATAACGACATGACCGATAGCAAAAAAGCCTTGCTTGGCATTCAAATTCTTATCAGTCGGGTGGCAGGTACGTTATTGTTGATTTTATCAGGTCTTACCGCCGTGATAGTCATCTTCGCGCCCGCCGTGATTGCTGTGTTTGCGGTTGGTTATCTGCATGAGCCTAGCAAATTTGCCACAGCGGTTGAGCTGCTTCGTATCACTTTTCCTTATTTGTTATTTATCGCGATGACCGCGTTTGCTAGTAGTATTTTACAAAGCGTGGGGCGGTTTGCCTTGCCTGCCTTTGCACCGGTGATTTTAAATGTGTGTATGATTGTGGGCGCGATTTGGGTAGCACCGCTGCTTGCCAAGCCAATTTTGGCGGTCGGTTACGCAGTTGCGGTGGCAGGTTTGCTGCAGCTATTGATTCAATTACCGCAATTGCACAGCCATCAGCTACTCGTGATGCCAAAGGTCAGCTTTCGTCATCCTGGCGTGCGACGGATTTTAAAACTCATGCTCCCTGCGCTGTTTGGGGTATCGGTCACCCAAATCAATATGCTGGTCAACACGGTACTGGCTTCAACCATGGTCGATGGCTCGGTCTCTTGGCTATATACCGCAGAGCGGATGAGTGAGCTGCCGCTAGGGCTGATTGGGGTGGCGATTGGCACGGTGATTTTGCCCAGTCTATCCAAAAGTATCGCAAGCGACGACCATCAACAATTTGGACACACCCTAGATTGGGCGACGCGATTGACGGTGTTGGTCGGCGTACCTGCATCCATCGCGCTTGGCATGATTAGTAATGTGCTTATGATATCCCTGTTTGAACATGGGGAATTTGTGCGGCAAGATGCCATGATGAGTGGGCTTGCGCTACAGTGCTTATCGGGTGGGATTTTGGCATTTATGCTGATTAAAATATTTGCCCCGGCTTTTTTTGCCCGTCATGACAGTCGCACCCCTGTCAAAGTCGGTGTGATTAGCGTGATTGCCAATGTCGTGCTAAGCCTAGTACTGGCTGGATTATTTAAACAGTGGCAAATCGCGCCCCATGCCGGGCTAGGACTTGCCAATACACTGGCGTCTTTTATCAATGCGGCGCTGTTATATTTTTATTTACATACCCAAGGTATTTATCGGTTTGGTGCGGCTTGGCGACGATTAGCGGTTATCTTTGCCATCGCAAATGGGGCAATGGGATTGGCACTTGCCGTTGGTATTCATTTTTTCCCGGTTACTGCGCATCAAGGTGTTCGTATTATTGCGCTATTGGCGTTGTGTGTGGTGGGCGCTGTGGTGTATGGCGCAGCGCTATTAATCGCTGGCTTTAAGCTATCAGAACTAAAACCACATCATAGCGTTCAATAAATAATAGAAAATAAACAACGGACAACGGACGAAAAAACGGCTAAATAAAATTTATCTAGCCGCTTTTTTAATTGAGTTTTGTGACTGATCTTTGCACGTAAATTTTTTAACCGATTCAGGCATCAACCCACCAAGACATTAGCGCTTTATCGAATTTTGGCAATCTTTGTTGTCACAAATTCCATATAGTACCAGCGAGTGCCCTGCTAGGGTAAAGCCAAAGTCTTTGGCGACTTTTTCTTGCAGCGCTTCGATTTCTTCATTGTGAAATTCAATGATTTTGCCGCATTGGTCACATACCAAGTGGTCATGGTGCTCATCTTTGGCGATTTCAAACACTGACAAGTTGTTTTCAAAATTGTGACGCTCGACAATCCCCGCTTGTTCAAACTGGGTCAATACACGGTAAACAGTCGCAAGCCCCACGTCTTCACCGTGCTCCATCAAGGCTTTATACACATCTTCCGCGCTCATGTGATGGGATTCGGCTTTTTCTAGCAATTCTAAAATTTTCAAACGCGGTAACGTGACTTTCAAACCGGCACGACGCAAATCTTGGTTGGTAAAAGACGACATATAAATCCTTACACCCTATCAGGTGTCGCTTATAAACTGAAAATTATAACTATAATAACAAATTCGATAAAATCCCACAGTAAAAAAACGTGACATCACTGGCAAAAGCGCCCGTTGAAAGATAACGGGCGAATGCAGGCTAGAGACAAAGTACGCCAACCACTAGAACGCCAAATACCAAACCACCGCGGCGTTTTACACCCAAACATTAACTGTATGTAAAATAATTTAAATTTTGGGGTCAATAGGTAGGCAAAAAAACCCAAATCACGTATGATAAGTCGTAAATTTTATCGTTCACCATCTCAAAGCGGTTTGACAAATGACATCTATCACAACACTATCAAAAAAACTGGCAGTCCTGCCTTTGGTTGCCGTAATTAGCAGCGTCAGCGTATTACCAGGTTGCTCATGGTTTAGCGTGTACAAAATCGATATCCCACAAGGCAAGCCGATTCATGAAGACAAATTAAGCCAAGTGCAAGTGGGTATGAATGCCAATCAAGTGCTGTATATACTAGGTAGCCCAACCTTTAGAGACACCCTAAATCCGGTACGTTGGGATTACCTGTATGATTTTACCCCAGGTACTAACGCCAAACGCGCCAACAAGCCGGCGATTCATAACGCCCAACAATACGCCAAAATTTATTTTGACCAAAATGGTATTGTCACCAGCATTGAACGCCCAGCGGTGACTCAGTAAGTTTTTCTGACTAAAAAAGCCAATCATTGCCGTGATGCTGTGATTGGCTTTTTTTGTGCGCTACACAATAATACCGGCTCACACCCTCATCGGTTGGATTTTTTGGACAGTAATTTGCGTTTGTTTTGCGGGTCGATGGTCAAAGGGCGATAGATTTCGATTCTATCGCCTGTGTTGATAGCACTTTGCCAGTCTAGTTTATGGGAAAACACACCGACACTATAGCTAAAAATCTGCGGATACTGCTGTTGCCAGCCTGTGGCATTGACTGCATCAATCACCCGGCTATTATCGGCGAGTTGCAGGGTTAACCGCAACTGTGTTTGGCTATCGGGCGCAAAGGCTATATCAACAGTAATCATTTTGCCAGTCCTAGCACCCACCCCACCATCGCCAAAATCACCGCCAATGGCACAATAATACGCACCGCAATGCGCCAAAGGTTATATAAGCCTTCTGAGCTAAAATTCAATGATTTGCGCAAATGGCTGATTTTCATTTGCCAGCCTGCAAATACGGCTAGCCATACCGCCGTGACTAAACTTATTACAATAATTAGCTGATTGAGCCAAGCGGTTGGTACCATGGCTAGCGCAAGACTAAGCACTGCCAATACCACCAATGCCAAAAAATTAAATTGCTGTTGTTGCAAGCGTAGTGACACTTGATGGGTCAAGATATGCAGTAAATACGCCGCCCCTGCCAGCATCGCCAATGCATTCAGCACTGCCGCCATCGCGCTGTTTGGCGATAAAGTCATGGCAATCAGCGCACCCGCTAATAACTGAAAACTCCACACCGGTAATACATAGCGACTCGCGGATTCGCGTGCTTGATCTGTCGCCGTATTGCTCATCGTGAGCATTTGGTGGGTGCGCGCATGCCAGTATAATCCCGTACCTGCGCCCACACAGACTAGCGCTAACACTACCGCCCCTGCCCACTCCGTCAAGGACGTCGCTGTCATCTGCCACGCCACAAACCCACCCTGCATGACATTGACCACCAAAGCGGCAACGGCAAAGCCGACCGCCAACCAACCTGCCAAATGCTTGATAAAACTCAAACCAATCACTATCAGCACCATGATGGCTAGCAAGGCAGGCAAAGCAATATTGCTTACTAGCGGATGGATAATCTCGCCACTACTTGCCAGTAAATGCCCCACGACCGCCAGCAGCAGCACAATAGTCAGCCAACCAAACCCGCGCCAAACCGTTGACACGTCAGCTTCACGGGTCAACATGGGCAGACCGACCAGCGGTGACGTACCACTACGATGCGCCAAACCAATCTCTGCAAACACCAATGGCAACCCGACCAAGGTCATCGCCACCAACCACAACAACCAAAAATCAATCTGCCCAATGTAGTCACGGCTAAACCAAGTAAAAACCAGCAGCGGCAGCAAGCTTGCTATCAAAATCGGCTGTAAACGATTAAATGGCATGGTGTTGGATTCCTTTGTAGCGGTGGTTTATTGTCACAAAATTATTTGATTCGCTTCGCTAAAGTGATTTTAAAAAAGTGAATTAAAAAAATGACTGTAAAATTCAACAGTGCAAAACTAAATCGCCGCTATTTTAGCAAACCCACACCGTATGCAAAACCCACCAACGCAAAATCCACACAAACTTATCAAAAATAGCTGTCAAAATAAAAAACCCTGTATGTCACAGGGCTTTCTTTATGGCTTCACATTATTGCTTCATATTAAAAAGCGCGGTTACACGTGCGGTAAAATCGCAGGCATCAAATCATGAAAGGTACGACCTGACGCGGTTTCACCAATGGCATGCATTTTCCACTCACCGTTATGACGATAAATTTTTGCCAAAATCAGCGCGGTATGACTGCCTTGGGCTGACAAATCATAACGGGCAACTTCACTGTTATTGCTGGCATTCACCAAACGACAAAACGCATTATTGACCGTGGCAAAAGTTTGACCCGTAAAGCTATTGACAGTAAAAACCAAGGCTTGCACATGGTCAGGGATACGAGATAAATTGACATTAATCACTTCGTCATCGCCATCGCCAGCACCGGTGCGGTTGTCGCCTGTGTGTTGTATGCTACTGTCTTTTGACTGCAATTGTCCAAACCAAATCGCATCCACCATTTGTTTGTTGGCATCAAGCATGATACACGACGCATCCAAGTCAATGCTGCCGCCTGCGCTGCCACCACCGCCGAACAAGCCACCCAAAAATCCACCTGATTTTTGCGGCGCAGCACCGACATCCCAACCCAGACCCATTTTGATTTGACTGAGTGCGCCACCTGCTTCTTTTTCTAACGAGATTTTTTGACCTTTCGATAAATTCACTGCCATGTTGGTTTCCTTATTTTATTTTTTTACTATTCTATCTAGCTATGTTTTAAGAGGTTAATAACGGCTTGGCACAAACTGACTATAACAAACCGCCTAAAATACCTTCATTGCCACCGCGTCCGCCTGAGTTTGACCCCAATAAGCTTTGAATCCAGCCTTGGTAAGTATCACGGTTGCGCGAGCAAATTACTACTTTGCCTTGACCTGAGAACTTTAGCACCATGCCTTCGCCGCTCGTGACTGAATTGATGATATTGCCCAAAAAGCCTTTTTTCTGGCTCGTTGCCATTGACAGGCTATATTGCAGTCGGCTATCCCAGCATACCACGTGACCATTATCAATAATCACATCTTTATCAGGCGTGACATCAATCTCAAACAAAGAACCAAACCCAGATACCACAAGCTGACCTTGGCCTTGTGTTTGCATGACCATAAAGCCACCCGTATCCCCAAATACAGCGCCGCCTAAATTGCGCTGGATATTGGCACGCAAATCAACGCCATTAGTTGCTGCCACAAAGGCACCGTCACTGAGCGTATACTGATTGGCGCCGACGTCCAAAATTTGCATATCGCCATCAAGTGTGGGCGCCAGTAAGCAGTCACCCTCACCATTTACCGCTTCAATTTGCTGTTGAAAAATCGACTCGTCATTGGCAAATCGGCGCATCAAAGCTTGCATGATGCCGCCACGCATCTGACCTTTGAGCTCAAGATTTGACTCCATCATGACCATGGCATTGGATTCGCAATAAATCGAATCGCCTTTTTTGAGATTACAATGCAAAAATGGCTCAATCGTCCCAATCATACTAAACGTCGCTGCCATAGGTTAATGTATCCTTATAAACTAAGTGGCAAAAATGATAATAAAAGCAGCTGCACTTAAAAAAGCGCTTAGGCTGAAAAAATGGTTATGCTGAAAAAAAGGGGCAAGCCGATGCCACCCCATTGTTAAAAAAATGTTAAAAATTTTAGCAAAAAATCTAAACAGCAACGCCATATGACGCAGCCAATGGTCCTAAACCGCCAGCAAAACCTTGTCCAACCGCGCGGAATTTCCACTCGCCATTGTTCTTATAAAGCTCACCAAAAATCATCGCTGTCTCGGTGCTGCTGTCTTCTGACAAATCATAACGAGCCACTTCAGCGCCGCCTTGGGTATTCACGATGCGAATATAAGCGTTTGCTACTTGACCAAAGTTTTGGTTACGCGCTTGACCATCATAAATCACCGCACAAAATACTACTTTGCTCACATCGGCTGGGACTTTAGTTAAATCCACTTTGATGACTTCATCATCGCCATCGCCTTCACCGGTGCGGTTATCACCCGTATGCTCTACTGAGCCATCGGATGATTTTAGGTTGTTAAAGAAAATAAAATCTGCATCTGCCCGTACTTTACCCGATTCATTGACCAAAAACGCGACCGCGTCTAAGTCAAAGGCTTGCCCGTCAGTGGCACGTGGGTTCCAGCCAAGACCAACGGCCATGTTGGTTAAATTCGGTGCTTCCTTTGATAAATTAACATTACCACCTTTGGTTAAGCTAATTGCCATTGTTTTATCCTTTGTAATAAATTTTTGAAATCAAATAAGAAAATCGATGTCCGTTGTCATGCGCTGCGCCTTTCACGCTCAGACTACAAGTGCCTAGAACAAAAGCGCGCCCAGACTAAAATCGCCCAAAATAAAAGGCTCAAACACCATAAAAAATCGCCTAAAAAAACAAAACGTGAGCCGAAACCCACGTTTTAACTATACCTTTGGTGATAGAATTTGTCCACCATTCGGCTACATTAAGCTGTTATATTTATGTGTCAAAAGCTTAAGGGATATTAAGCTCAAGTCAGCATCCTACATACCGCTACGGTTACGCATGAGCCCCAGTCTTTTTAGCATCTTTTAGTGTTTAGCCAAGGCTGCTTGGCGCTTACGGTAGCTGATAGAGTTAATCACTGCCCATACGATAAAGGCAATCCCAATCAAACCCGTCACGATTTCTGGCACTTCGATATGCACAGTTGCCAATAGCATGATGACCGCCAACGCGCCAATCGCATAATGCGCACCATGCTCTAGATAAACAAACTCATCGAGCGTGCCTTTTTCTACCAAGAAAATGGTCATGGAGCGCACAAACATCGCACCAATTGCCAAACCGAGCATGATGATAATCACGTCATTGGTAATGGCAAACGCACCAATCACCCCATCAAAACTAAACGACGCATCGAGTACTTCTAGATACAAGAAACCTGCGATACCGCCTTTGGCAATCGCGCCCGCTACTTCTTTGCCCTCAATCACATCGGGGGTTGATTCATCATCATCACTCGCCCCTTCTAAAAGGCTTGATAACACATTGGTGGCTAGATAAATCAAAATACCAAATACCCCTGCGGTTAACACCACTGATTTTTTGGCGTCTTCCACCCAGTATAAAGCGGTCATTAGTAGTACCAATGCCACAAACACGCTCATGGCATCGACCTTGCCAAATCGTGCCAATTTACGCTCGAGCCATTCAAACCACATCACTTCTTTTTCATCAAAGATGAAGTTTAAAAAAACGAGCAACAAGAACATCCCACCAAATGCGGCAATCTCTGAATGATGCTCCATCAGTTTGGCAGAGTATTCCTTGGGGTTGTTGAGCGCCATATTGATGACATCCATCATGCCCATATCGGCAGTCACTGCGACGATGACAATCGGGAATACCAGACGCATACCAAATACCGCGATGAGTATACCCACAGTTAAGAAAATCATTTTCCAAAACTTATCCCAGGTTTTGAGTACCGAGGCATTAACCACGGCATTGTCAAACGACAGTGAAATCTCCATCACTGCCAGAATCAAGGTGATAAATAACGCCGAGAGCATGGCACTGACACCACCATGTGAAAAACCCCACCACGCTGCAATTGCCAGCGCAATCGTGGTAAAGACAATATCAAAATAAAAATGTCTCATAACAATCCTACAAATTGAAAAAATTAACGGCTAATAAAGTCATCTAACGCGTAAGATGATTGGATGTGCCTATCTTACACAACTATTTGTTCAATCATACTACAAATGTGTTACCAAACAATTGATTGCACGCTTAAACCACGCATTATGGCAAATATTCGCCAACTTGATGCATTTATGGGTACAATAGCCACTTTTAATTTTTTAAACCAAGTGCTAACTGCAAAATATTGCGATTAGCCTGTGTTTAAACCCTGTTTGGAAGCGTCGCGGTATGTTAGAAAACTTTATCACCCTTGTTCTGATTCTTACCCCCTTGGTGGTCGGGTTTTTGCTACCATTACCGCAACGATTCATGCCGCTGGTAGACAAGCTACTGACCAACTTGGTGTTTGTGATTTTAACCTTTATTGGTCTTTCGTTGTCGCAGATTCCTGACTTAGGCGCGCAGATTGGGTTTATTGGCACCAATGTGGCGGTATTGGCGATTTGTACCCTAGGGGCAGGTTTTATCAGTTTGCTGATATTTGACAGGCTGCATCCTTGGCAACGTGCCCTTCCCCATGAGCATAGTCAAGCAGGTTTTAGCATCACAGGAAGCCTGGTTCAGTTGTGCTGTGTGGTGTTGGGTTTTGTACTGGGCAAATTGCTGCCAATAACGGATTTGCCGATTGATGGCATCATCAAGGGCTTGTTGATTTTGCTGATTTTATTGGTCGGTTTTCAGTTGTCGCATTCGGGGATGACGTTGCGGCAGGTATTGGTCAACAAACGCGGCGTACAAGCCTGTGTGATTTTTTGTCTCAGTGTGGCAGTCGGTGGTTTAGTGTACGCACTGATAATGCCTGATGTGACCTTCACCCAAGGCTTAGCGCTATCCTCTGGCTATGGCTGGTATTCGTTGTCGGGGATTATCATGACTGATGCGTATGGCGCAGTTTGGGGAAGTGTGGCATTGCTCAATGATTTGTTACGTGAGTTCACGGCGCTACTGTTTATCCCTATGCTGATTCGCAAATACCCAACCACGGCGGTGGGTTTGGGCGGGGTGACCACCATGGATTTTACCTTACCGGTCATCCAAAGCTCAGGGGGGAATGAAGTGGTACCGCTTGCGATGAGCTTTGGATTTTTGGTCAATATCATCTCACCAGTGTTAATGGTGGTATTTTCAAGTTTTGGCTAATCACACAATCAATACGCGCAAAACTCAACTTGTTGGTCGCCATATGGGCTGCGTACTGTCACATAATGCAGACCTTTCATGATAAGTTCAGTAAAAAAATTTGTTTGTTTTTCACTCACCATAAAAAACCCCGCTCATGTCATCACACGATCGGGGTCTTCGTATTCGCTAATACGATTATTTTCGCTAGTACGATTATTGGGCTAACGCAGGATAATCGGTATAGCCTTCTTGATCGCCACCATAAAAAGTGGCTGAGTTCGCTTTATTAAGCGGCGCATTTTGGTGAAAACGCTCAACCAAATCTGGATTTGCGATATAACTGCGACCAAAAGCGACCGCATCAATTAAGCCATCACGAATTAGCGTGTCTGCTTTTTCTGCCGTATAGCCACCAGCACCGATAAGCACGCCGTGATAAGTATCACGAATTTGGCGACGGAATTCTGCTGTAAAGGGTTTTCCACCTGCCCAGTCTGGCTCAGAAATATGTAAATAGGCTAGGTTAAAGCTATCAATCAGTTTGATGATTGCTAATGCATCGTCTTCGCTACCGGCATCCACACCATTGAATTGACCCAGTGGCGAGATACGGATACCCACTTTGTCACTACCAATGGCGTTAGTGACTGCGGTTAAAATTTCTTTCAAAAAGCGCATACGGTTCTCTAAGCTACCACCGTATTCATCGCTGCGTTGGTTGACGCTCTCATACAAGAATTGATGAATCAAATAGCCGTGTGCACCGTGGATTTCAATAACATCCATGCCCGCCTCAATCGCATTACGCGCGGCGCTGGCAAAATCATCGACGGTTTGTTTGATTTCTGCGGTGGTCATCTCACGCGCTGGCGTGGCAGTCACACGGTATACTTTGCCTTCGTCATCTCTTAACGAGGTGCGTACCGCATCACCCAAATCCACGGTTGATGCTGATACAGGCGGCTGACCTTGTGGGCGCAAGCTATAATGCGATACTACCCCTGTGTGCCATAGCTGCATAGCGATATGACCGCCTGCTTGGTGTACGCTATCAGCAATCATTTTCCAGCCTGCAATTTGTGCATCACTAAAAACACCGGGCGCACCTGCGTAGCCTTTGGCATCGGCTGAGATATCCGTGGCTTCTGTGATAATCAAACCACTGCTAGCGCGCTGGGTATAATAGGTTGCCATGAGTGGCGTTGGCAAGCCACCAATATTTTTTGTTCCATTTGGCAAATCAGCACTACGCAGACGGGTCAATGGCGCCATAAAGACGCGGTTTGGCAAGCGCATCGCGCCCACGTTAATCGGTGATAAAAGAGCGGAGTAAGACATACATTCCTCGGGATTGTTGATTCATCTTTCGTTGAGTTATTGGACGCTGCTAGCTTCAAGTCATAACAAACTTGATAAAAAAATTGTTGCAGCATCCTTGTTTATAAGGATTTTAGACTTATATACGTTGCTATCAAACTTCGTCACAGCGTAATTTTCACAGGTTAATCTGCTGTTAGAAGCTTGAGCAAAGACTACGTTTTAGCAAGCATCTGTTTCTAAAACACATTTGTTTTTAAAAAGCTTTTGCGAGTTTTAGACAAATTATTGCAATTGCTTTCACTATTTTATTCTATGATAGCGCTGTGTTTGAGCGTAACGTTTACTTAATAAGTGCCATGGTGCATTTTTACAAGTGGCAATGTATTAACAATAACAAATTCTTAAGGATCGGCATGAATAATTTCCAATATTACAACCCTGTGCGTATCGTATTTGGCGAAGGTCAAATCAAAGAACTCGCCAATCTTGTCCCTGATAATGCCCGCGTACTTATCACCTATGGTGGTAGCTCTGCCAAAAAAACCGGCACACTCGATGAGGTGAAAACCGCGCTACAAGGTAAACAGCGTGAAATCTTTGAATTTGGCGGTATTGAGCCAAATCCAGAATTTAATACCTTGATGAAAGCCGTCGATATGGTACATGCCAACAACATTGACTTTTTGCTCGCTGTCGGTGGTGGCTCAGTACTGGATGGCACCAAATTTGTTGCATTGACTGCCACCTTAGATGACGACAAAGACCATGAAAAAGCGTGGGAAGCATTAAAAGGATATACCCGTGATATTCAAAATGCGCTACCGCTCGGTACTGTACTCACCATTCCTGCAACAGGTTCAGAGATGAATTCAGGCGGCGTTATCAATCATAGCGAGCGTCATGCCAAATTGCCTTTTGGTAACCCGCTAGTATTCCCACAGTTTTCGATTCTTGACCCTGCCAAAACCTTAACGCTACCTGAGCGTCAAGTGATGAATGGTGTAGGCGATGCGTTTGTGCATGTGATGGAGCAGTATCTGACTTACCCAGTCAATGCCAAAGTCCAAGATAGTTTCTCTGAAAGTCTGCTCAAAATCTTGATTGAAGAAGGCCGTGCCGTCAAAGCCAACCCTAACGACATGGAAACGCGGAAAAACATCATGTGGACAGCGACAATGGCACTCAATGGTCTCATTGGCACTGGCGTACCACAAGACTGGACCACCCATATGATTGGGCATGAACTCACGTCCCTACACGGCATTGACCACGCCCGCACCTTGACCATTGTGTTGCCTGGGGTGATGCGTGAGCTCAAAGATAGCAAAAAAGACAAGCTGCTACAGTACGCCAAAAACGTTTGGCATATCACTGAAGGTAGCGATGAGGATAAAATCGAGCAAGCGATTGTTAACACCGAAAACTTTTTCCGCGAGCTTGGCTTACCGGTGAGATTGTCAGATGCCGACCTTGATGCGTCTGCAATCGCGCCAATTTTGAGCCAATTAGAAGAACATAATATGGTCAAACTTGGTGAACATCGTAGCAATGATTTGGCAGTGTCTGAGCGGATTTTGCGCGCAGCCATCTAATCATCTAATGCTATAAAAAAAACCTAGCGATTGGCTAGGTCTTTTTTTGTGGTAGCAACAGTTAAAAACCATTGGGATGGGCCAATTCATCATGCCCATCTTTATCAATCACTTTTGGCAGTGGCAATGCCATACCGACACTACTAGGCGTCTCTTGAATCACCACAGGCGGCGGCTGGTAACGGGTAATCACTTCATTGCCCTGCTCATCCTCGCTGAGCACATACTGGTAGCCTTTGCGATTAAAGCGTTTAACTAGCCTTTGATACCACCCTGCAAAACCTGTTGTGCGTTCGTTGGGATTGTGATAAAACGCATTCATCACCGCAGGTAGCCCAAGACCACATACCACGCCCGACATCAATACTACGATAAAGGTATAACCCACCAAAAAGCTGCTATAAGGCTGCAATTCAGGGACGTTAGAAACCGATAAAATCAACGCCAAAGAAATCGCCCCGCGTACCCCGCCCCACGATAAAATCGTCAAACTGCCGTTATAACTAGTTTTTCGGACATCAGATAGCAGGCTAAATGACGCAAAATTTGCCAAAAAACGGGATAAATGCAGACAAATAAATGCCACCACACCGCCCAAAATCAACGAGGTGTTCAGCTCTAAAATAAATAGCTCCAGACCGATAAGGGTGAACAAAAATGAATTGATAATCCCCTCAATGGCGTGCCAAAAGTGATTCACATAGGTGATTTCACCTTCGTCTAAAATCTGGTGCCAACGGTTACCAACAATCAAGCCCCCGACCACACAAGCAATGGGCGCGGAAGCATGCGCATACAATGCCACCAAATACGACCCACACGCCAAAAATGCCGTGGTCAAAATCAGTGACTCCATCTCGTGTTTACCGCTTAAAATCCGCAGCGTCATCTGCCCAAAAAACCAACCAATAATCCCTGCGACCACGATTTCATACAACAACACTTCTACTGTGGTCACAATGCTAAAGCCATTGCCTTGCAGACCATGCAAAATAGTCATAAACAGCGCAATACACACCGCATCATTGAACAGCGATTCGCCTTCTAGCTTAATCATCAAATGGCGCGGCGCTTTGATAGAGCTAAGCACGCCTTTGATGCCAATCGGGTCAGTCGCGCCCAGTGCTGCACCCAGTAACAACAACACCGCAAACGGAATACTTGCCCCTATAAGCCACTGAAAGCCAAACATAAGGCTTGCAAAAAACAGCGCACACAGTGCCAATGCGATACTTGCCAAAATCCCAATCGGTTTCCAATAGTTTTTGAGATCGGACACCTTAAACGTCAGCGCCGATGCCGTCAAAATAAAACAAATCACCCCATTGATTAGAAAATCGTAAAAATCGATATCACGCACCGCATTTTGGATACTGGTGATATTGATGGTAATAAACTCGTTGCCATTGAGCAGGCTTGCACTCCACTGCAAAATAAAAACCAGTACCGCCGACACAATGGGCACCCCAATGGCTTGTGGAAAGTCCAAAATCCGCTTGTTAAATAGCGTGGTAATGATGGACAACGCACAGACGGCTGCCAAAATTTGTAAAAAAATAAAATTTCCCATAGGCGTTTTTTTAGCTCTTCATTCTATAAAACACTGTCACCAAAGCCATTTTTAGCCGTGACCAAGCAAAAATACTTCAACAAAAAGAAAACCCTACGACAGTTTGTTGTAGGGTTTTACCGTAAGCAATTGTTTGCGCAAATGCAAGCAAATTTTGTGATTAATATCTCTTAAATCGTGTTGGCGACATGATGCAGCCAGCGCTGAATCATCACATCAAGCGCTTCAGGCTTATAGGGCTTGGTACAGTAATCTTGCATACCCGCGTTAAGATATACTTCTTTATCCCCATGCATGGCATGTGCCGTCACTGCAATGATAGGCGGCAACTGATTGAATGATTGTTTGAGTATCTTGGTGGCTTCCACCCCATCCATGATGGGCATTTGATGATCCATCAAAATGATGTGATATTTGCTAGGGTCAGCTTTATAAAAATTGACGGCCTCTAACCCATCTTTGGCTCGGGTGACTTCATAGCCATATTTTTTTAGGCTTTTGACCGCGACCATGGCATTTAGCTCATTGTCTTCTGCTAGCAGAACATGGGCAGGTAGATGTTCTCGCGGTTGTATTGCGGTTTCATCATGACGTTGGTGCCACTGCTGATAGCTGATTTCATCAGTTGCTATCATTGGTAGAGATAGGGTAAAGGTTGAGCCTTTATTTTTTTCACTGGTTACCTTAATCGTGCCGCCCATCCCTTCTGCTAACGCTTTGCACACAGATAGCCCTAGCCCTGTACCACCATATAACCGATGGGTAAACTTATCAGCTTGATTATAGGCATCAAAAATCACTGCCAATGATTCAGGCTTGATGCCAACGCCCGTATCAATCACATTGAATTTGATTTGGTGCTTATCACCGCCATTCATGGCTTGAATGGTCACTTTACCTTGTTTTGGGGTAAATTTGATGGCGTTATTGACTAGATTGATTAAAATCTGTCGCACCCGCACCGGATCGGTGTTGACATATTTGGGCAAGTTATCAGGGTAATCGAAGGTTAGTTCCACGCTGTTGTCTTTTGCAGTGGCTAAAAAGCATTGATACACGTCTTGGCATAGCTGTGCTAAATCAACCGGGATACTCTCAAAACGTATTTTACCTGATTCTACTTTGGATAAATCCAAAATGTCGTTGACGATGGTAAGCAGATGCTCATTGGATGTTTTAATCGATTTGATATAGTGTTGCTGCTGCGTATCAAGCGGTGTCTGCTCAAGCAATTCAAGTATGCCCATGATACCATTCATCGGCGTACGAATTTCATGGCTCATATTGGCCAAAAATGCGGTCTTTACCTCATCAGCGCGCTCAGCTTGGTAACGCTGCTGACGTAATTTTAAGGTATCACTCACCATCGCCGCCAAATCCGCTAGCACACGTTGTTGATTGGCATCAAAATCTTGATGCGGCTGGTCGTCAATCACACACAGCGCACCCAAAGCAAATTCCCTACCTTGACTGTCGTGAACCACGATGGGTGCGCCAGCATAAAACCGAATATAAGGGTAACCGGTAACCAAAGGATTGTTTTTAAATCGGGTATCTTGGTGAGTATCGAGCGTGACAAAGGTGTCGTTTTGTGTAATGGTGTAATTGCAAAAAGCAACATCACGGCTGGTTGAAGGTTCTTTTAGACCAATTCTTGACTTAAAAAACTGGATATCAGCATCCAAAAAAGTAATAGCGACAATCTTAGTACCAAAAAACGCCTTAGCCAATGCGCTAATACGCTCAAATTCGGCTTCTGTATTTGTTTGGATAATATGGTACTCATCCAATACCGCTAGACGCTGTTTTTCATTGCTTGCTATAGGATATGATATCATCTCATTAACACCGTCCTACTACGTGATAAAAATTAAACGCTGAGGTTATTTTAACGCTTCAGCAACCAACATCATCCCCACCACTGAGGTCACTGCAACGGCCGATCCATAGCCGCCACAATGCAAACCACCTGTTTGACAAGACTTATCAACAATCGGCGGCTGTGATGAAAACACACAACGAATGCCGAATTTTTCTTTCATCGCACGATTGATGCCATAATCTTGACGAAGTCGCTGTCTGACTTTAGCCAGTAGCGGATCTTGGTAAGTATCCTTAAGATCTGCCACTTGAATTTGGGTCGGATCCGTCTTGCCACCTGCCCCGCCCGCCATAATTAACTTTAATTTATTAAATCGGCAATGCAGCGCAAGCGCAAGCTTGGCATTCATATCATCGACACAATCTAATACCACAAGCTGTTTACCTGACTGTTTAAGCTGTGATTGCAAAGCACGATTAGGTATTAACAATTGTACGTTATCTTTGCTCAAAAAATCGTCAATCAAATGTAATTTGATATGGGGATTGATTTCTTTGATACGTGCTGCCATGGCTTCAATTTTGCTTTTACCAAAATTGCTATCGGTAGCGGGTAATTGTCGATTGACATTGGAAGCTACTAGCACATCCATGTCAATTAATGTCATCTCGCCTACCCCAGTACGAGCCAGTCCCTCAGCTGCCCATGAGCCCACCCCGCCCACGCCCACCACATACGCATGCAGATTCTCAAACTTACTAAATTGCGCGGCGCCATACAGTTTTTGGGTACCCGCAAAACGGCGTTCGTATTGGGCATCAGTTAATGTCATATCAGGCGTCATTTCGGCTGTCATTGTCATGGTTTATCTTAATCTTGGTCAGGGTTTATATTCAATTTGTTTGGGATAGGATAATCCCAGCTGACTTGTAGTGCAGCGCAGCTATTTTGCCACAACTGTTCGGCGAGCCGTGATTGATCTTTTCTTAATAAGTCTGATAATGCTGTCAACACGTACGGCAGATTGGCAGGTACATTGCGCCTACCGTGCGTCCCATGACAGGGCAGCGGCGTAAAGTCTGGGCAGTCCGTCTCAATCACAATAGCATCAAGCCCAACGGTTTTGACAAGTTCTGTAAGGGTATGGCGCAGTTTTTTGGCATTCGGATTGGTCACTTGCCCGGTGATGCCGATTTTAAAGCCCAGATTGACCAGCGCTTTGGCTTCTTGGATACCGCCACTAAAACTATGGGCAATGCCGCCTTGGGTAAATTTTTGTGCTTTTAACATCTTAATCACATCGCCATGCGCGCGGCGAATATGTAGCAGCGCAGGCAGTTGGTACTGCTTTGCCAATTCAAGTTGCTGACCAAAAAAATCTTGCTGGCGAGTATAGTTCTCCGCAGTTTTCATCGGCGCAGTAAAAGTATCAAGCCCGATTTCGCCAATCGCAATGGGTGAATATTGCTGAATAAACTGCTCTAGCCGCTGCAAATCGCTGTCTTTATGCTCAGTGATATAAAAAGGATGCAAGCCAAAGGCTAAATGCGCCAAAGGTGTGGCTTTGCCTTGCTGCCCATAACCTTGCATTTGCTGTTGGCACGCCACCATTTGTGCAAAATACTTTGCTAAAAAGCCTATCAAAACCAGATGATGAACGCCATTATCCCATGCCAATTGGGATTGGATTTCACGGTCATGATCGAAGCTATCCACATCAAAATGGGTATGCGTATCAATTAATGGCAAATCAAACGAGCAAGCCGTGTCATTTATCATAGTCATATCATTTCAAATACTGTGGTTTGACATTGCCGTTTAGCTCGCTGTAAGGCACCGTCAATTGCGGTGCAGCCCACGCACGTCATCTATTTATCCTTTATTTGTTATCTGCCCATAGCTTTACATAAAAATTTTAGCCATTGTTTTAGTTATGGTTATCCTGCTCAGCATTTTTATTGATAGGCTGCTCAACTGTATTTTTAGCGGATAGACTTTTAGGCGACTTGGTAACTTTATCGGCCCGTGGACCACTGCGTCTAGGTAGCAACAATAAAGCTGTCGCAGCAACCCCTAGTTTAATCACCCTCGATATGCTCATATCTTGCCTCGCCTAACCTTGGTTTTTAAACCTTAGCTTTTAACAGTATTGCCATAAAAAAACCCATCAGTCGATACCCGTTTAATGGTGGACTAATGGGCTGTTTTCAAATGCCGTTATGTATATCGCTGTTATATAACAACGTAATTTGATAAGTATTCGATAATTATTAGAATTTTTTACCCAATACTTTTGCAGCTAGCTCTTTACCCATGGTAAAAGCTGTAGTCTTGGCAGGTTTCGTGCCATTTGAATTTGCCGCAGCATTGTCAGCAGGCTCATTGTCAACCGGTGCTGGATTATTTGCTTTGTTTTCAATGGTTGGCTGGGTTTTATTACGACCTTTTAACATATAGTAAGCGGCACCAAGTACGCCAAGTTTAATTAAGTTTGATTTGTTTACACCATTAGGAAATTGCATAGTATCCTCACTTTTGTTGTAGTTGTTAAAGTTTTAAATTAATAGTTATCGCTAATGGGTTTATTGTAGCCAAAATTTAAGCGGTTTACTAAAGTAATTAGGTTACCAATATTTATTGTTTGCCATCATTAGGTTATCGTTTGGTAAATTGGGTAAAATCCTTTTAAGGTTAAAAAAAAGCTGACAGGGTTTGTCAGCTTCTCTGCGGTTATGGTGATGACTGTATCAATGTATCAATGCTCTCGTGTGGCGCTAAAGGTAATTTCTGGATAACGTTCTTCCATCAATTTAAGATTGACCCGGCTTGGGGCAAGATAGGTCAAATACCCACCGCCATCGACAGATAACTGGTCGTGGGCTTTTTTCTTAAACTTCTCAAACGCCACTTTGTCATCACAATGCACCCAGCGCACCGTCGCAATCGATACAGGCTCAAAGGTACATTGCACTTTATATTCTTCAAGCAGGCGATGCGCGACCACTTCAAACTGTAGCACCCCTACCGCGCCCAAAATCAAATCATTGTTGATTTGCGGCATAAATACTTGGGTGGCGCCTTCTTCTGATAGCTGCTGTAGACCTTTTTGCAGTTGTTTGGATTTTAGTGGGTCTTTGAGTACCACACGGCGAAACAATTCTGGCGCAAAGTGGGGAATGCCTGTGAAGTTTAAAGTTTCACCTTCGGTAAAGCTATCGCCAATTTGGATGGTGCCGTGATTATGTAAGCCGATGATATCGCCCGAATACGCTTCTTCCAGCGCTTCGCGGTCACCTGCCAAAAAGGTCAAGGCATCTGAAATGCGTACTTCTTTGCCCAAGCGCACATGTTTCATTTTCATGCCTTTTTCGTACTTGCCTGAACACACCCGCATAAAGGCAATACGGTCACGGTGTTTTGGGTCCATGTTGGCTTGGATTTTAAAGACAAAGCCGGAGAATTTTTCTTCATCGGCTTTGACGGTGCGTTCGACTGTGTCATGGTCTTTAGGCGCTGGGGCGTATTGGGTCAGTACATCAAGCACCATGTTAATCCCAAAGTTACCCAACGCAGTGCCGAACAGCACAGGCGTTTGTTTACCGGTCAAAAATTCATCGACATCCCAATCTTCATGTGCCATTTTTGCAAGCTCTAGGCTTTCTTCAAATTCACGGAAGGCAATTTCACCGATTCTCTCGCGGACATCTGGATAGTCATAGCCGTCACGGCTCTCAATCTCGACAATCTCAGTGCCATGACCTTTTTGGTAAAAGTAGGTTTTATCCTCGCTGATGTTGTACACCCCAACAAAATGCTGACCTGTACCAATCGGCCACGTCATCGGCACACATTGGATTTTGAGGACGTTTTCAATTTCATCAAGCAGTGATAACGGGTCACGGATTTCGCGGTCAAGCTTGTTGACAAATGAGATAATCGGCGTGTCACGCATCCGACATACTTCCATCAGCTTGATAGTTCGTTCTTCGACCCCTTTTGCCCCATCAATCACCATCAGTGCGCTGTCCACCGCGGTTAAGGTACGATAGGTATCTTCTGAAAAGTCGGCGTGACCTGGGGTGTCTAGCAGATTGACCATGTTGTCGGCATAGGGAAACTGCATCACAGAAGTGGTAATCGAGATACCACGCTCTTGCTCCATGCTCATCCAGTCAGATGTCGCGTGTTTGTCGGTTTTGCGTGATTTGACTTCACCTGCGCGCTGAATTGCTTGCCCCCATAGCAGTAATTTTTCGGTCATGGTGGTTTTACCGGCATCGGGGTGCGAGATAATAGCAAAAGTGCGGCGTTTGGCGATTTCAGAATGTAGTGACATAGTATTTGACTTAAAAGTAGCGAGGCTTGATAACCGATAAAAGAAAGAATAAAAAAGATGGCTTATTGTAGCCGATTTTACGTTTGATTGCGATTTTCACCGGTTATTATTGCGCATCACGCGCGCGATTTTGACAAAATTTTGTCATAAATCTAATACTTTAATCAGTAAAATTGTGTTAGTTTTATCTCATCTTTTTTTACCGACTTATGATATCCGCTATGACCCTTGAATCAGCTTCAACAAAACCCTTACGACCTAGCTCACCTCAACTTATCGAGCCTGTAATGACGGATTCTGTTGTACCGACGATGCCAACCTCTCGGTCAAATTTACCTGATTTAAAAACCTTCTTTTTTGCCATCAGTAGTGTGATTATTGTTTGGCTGCCTGTACTGGTTTTAAAGCTTGGCATGGTGATGTTCTCGGGGCTGATTGTCTATGCGCTGACACGCGGCATCGCCAATTGGATACGGCGTCATGTGGTGGCACCCAAGCCGCAATTTTCAGAACGTATCAAGCTAGACCAACGCGCCGAAGGGATTGCTATCTTCTTGTTGGTATTACTCACCAGTATCGGTATTTATTTGTTTGGTGATTGGGTGGCAGAAAAAGCCAGCGTCGAGCGATTTAACAGCCTGCTTGCTCAGGTTATGCTGGTGATTGACCAACTGCATCGTTTATTGCCCGATTCTGTGTCACAGCATTTGCCTGAATCGGTCAGTTCCATCAAACGTATTTTTGCCCAAACTATCAAAGACTATGCGCCACAGTTGCAGGTTGCAGGTATTCACACGCTCAAAGGGTTTGGCTATGCTATCATTGGTGCGGTGATTGGTGGCATTATTGCCATACAAGTCCCTGCCCATGCGCATTTACATACTAAACCCCTAACGCGTCACTTTCGTCAAAAATTTGATGAGCTGATGGCAGGTTTTACCGATGTATTTTTTGCCCAAGTCAAAATCTCATCAATTAACACGATTCTCACCGCTATTTATTTATTGGGTATTTTACCTTTGGTAGGTCATCCCCTGCCCATGGCATGGACTGTGGTGCTTATTACTTTTATCGCAGGTTTGCTGCCTGTGATTGGGAATTTAATCTCAAATACCATTATTGTGTCACTCAGTCTGACCCATGGACTCATCGTTAGTATTTCATCATTACTGTGGCTAGTGACCATTCACAAACTTGAGTATTTTTTAAATGCGCAGATTATTGGTAGCAAAATCCGATCGACCGCCTGGGAGCTTTTGCTATTTATGTTGGTATTAGAAGCCACCTTTGGACTGGCAGGCTTGTTAGCTGCGCCGATTATTTACGCCCAAATCAAACGCATTTTGGCAGATAGGGGCTGGATTATATAAACGCCCCTACTGGCTACAGGACTCATTAATAAATAATTTGCCCAATAAATTGAATTTTTAAATCTTATCGCCATTAATAACAGAACACGGCTTTATTGTTACAGTGTTGTATGGTTGAATGATTAAAAATGTGTTTTAAAGTCTATAACTGCCAAACTTTTAATGATTGATGTTACAATTTACACTAACATTTTTTGGCGTATTTTGAGGTTTAACCAAAAGTTGAGAGATTTCCACGGTAATTATAGTGAAAAATCCTAGCAATTTTTAATTTATTGTGCCAAAAAAGCGATTTGCCAATCCATTCATTGATTCATAAGGAATTTTAGCGATGTCTACTATCAATAATAACAACGTTGTACATTTTCATTACACTTTAAAAGACGACGAAGGTAACGTCATTGACCAATCACCAGAAGGTCAACCTTTAGCGTATTTACATGGCTACCAAAACATTATTCCAGGTCTTGAGTCACAATTGGCGGGCAAATCAGTGGGTGACAAATTTACTGCAAGCATTGAACCTGTAGACGCTTATGGCGAATTCGATGACGCGGCAGTACAAGAAGTTCCACGCGAAAACTTCCAAGGTGTCGAAGATATCCAACCAGGTATGCAGTTCCAATCACAAACTGAAGACGGTCATGTGATGTTAGTCACTGTAAAAGATGTACAAGAGGACAAAGTGATTGTTGATGCGAACCATCCTTTAGCCGGCAAAAAACTTCATTTTGATGTAGAAGTGGCAAACATTCGTGACGCATCCGATGAAGAGTTACAACACGGTCACGTACACGGTGCAGGCGGTCATCACCACTAAGTCGTCATTAAAGCTTAGAAAGATTAAATGGAAGGCTATATTTATAGCCTTCTTTTTTTGGGCAAAATTTTAGATTGGTTAGGCTGTAAAGTTATTGTCTGCCGTGTAAGAAAAGCCTAATATTATTTACAAAATCATTGATTTAGTTACTTTTTTTGATGCTTTACTACAGTTTTTACCACACACTGTGCGCTAAATTTTGGCATACTAGCTCTATACCCAACAAACAATCCAAGCAATAATAAAGACCCATGATTGGGTATATATTTTTAGTTATTTATATAGCATTAAATTAATTACAAAAAAGGATACTAATCATGAACGAGAATACAATTAAAGGTCAATGGGAACAAGTTAAAGGCGCTGTAAAAGAAACTTGGGGTGACTTAACTGATGATGAAATTACCCAGTTGGAAGGTAATCGCCAAAAACTATCAGGTAAAATCCAAGAGCGTTATGGTCGCGCCGAAGATGTGGTAGAAAAAGAAATCGATGACTGGTCAACCCGTCACAACTATCGTTTCTAGAATAGATTAACCCCTCCTCCAAAGTAAAAAAGCCATATCCTTTGATATGGCTTTTTTACCTGCTATCCTAGCATCACTGACCTCATCCTTAAGGTCCTTACTAACTGGTAGTGAATTTCTTGACTCATCCTAAGTCTCACTCCACGTGTTTATCAAGCATCATTCCTTAATACTACGATAAACCATTCCTTTATTGGCAATTCTGTCCCTATCTCAATCCTTGAGAACCATCCCTGTGCCGTTGAATGTATTATTACAAAATTTACCATTCGGTAACAGTCGTACAAACGTCAATGCATGTAAGCTTTTGCTTACACGCATTTTGGCATTAGGGGCGCTGGTTGTTGGCTGTCTGTGCATCAAGCATGACATTAGCCGCTTCAATCACAAATGCTTCACTTTCAGGCAGCTTTGGACGTTCGGCTTGTTTTAGACGGCTACGGACTTCTAACTCTGCATCTTGTGCAGCTTGGTACGCTGTCCACGTGCTATAGGGGCTCTCCCCATTGGCTTGGCGTCTCGCATTTTCTGCCGCCAACATTTTTGCCTCAATGTTTTTGCGGAAAGTACGGCGGTCATTGATGTCTAATTTGACAGGTTTCTTATCATCTTCCTCATTACGGATTCTGTTGAGTTGGCTTAGATAAGCAAACTGGGCATTGGCTGCTTGACGCTGCTGTGACAAGGCATTGAGCGATTGCAAGGTCTCACGGGAATAGTTGCCCGCAGGTTGGTACGGCGCGGCACGAATGGTATCCCACGCCAGTGGGTTTTTCATGCTACGTTCACCAAACTCCATGCCTTCATAGATATTGACCAAGCGCACATCGGGTACAACGCCTTTATTTTGGGTACTGCCGCCAGTGATACGGTAGAACTTGCGCTGGGTTAAGGTTGCTGACCCTAAGGCAAGGTTATCAAGCTGAATTTGCGCTGAGCCTTTACCTGTGGTCGTGCTGCCGACAATCAGACCGCGGCCATAATCTTGAATCGCTGCGGCAAAAATCTCGCTGGCTGACGCTGAGCCTTGGTTAATAAGTACGGTCATCGGGCCTGTATACAGCTGCTTACCTTTATCTTCGTCTTCATACACTTGGATATTGCCGCGATTATCACGAATTTGTACCAGCGGACCTGACTTGACGAACAAGCCAATCATTTTGGCGACTTCATCGAGTGAGCCACCTGGGTCATCACGCAGGTCTACCACCAAGCCATCAATATTTTGCTGGTTCAAGGCTTTTAACGCGTTTTCCGTATCAATGCTGACACTACGATAGTCTTCTCCCGCACGGCGGGCTTTATAGTTGAGATAAAAACTTGGGATTTCTAGCACACCGATTTTTTTGGCTTGCCCGTTTTTATCTTTGACACTAATTACCCGATGATTGACGCCCGATTCTTCTTGCTTAATCACGTCACGTATGAGGGTGACATTACGCGCGCTACTGTCTGGGGTATTAGGCGCTTTGACACGCACGGTGACGGATGAACCTTTTTTACCGCGAATGAGGTTCACCACTTCACGTGTCGAATAACCGACGGTATCGACCATGCCTTTATCTTCAGTCGATACGCCGATGATTAAGTCATTGGGTTTGATTTGCCCCGAACGAGCGGCAGGCCCGCCATCAACTAAGCTGATAATACGGGTGTAGTCAGGATTCTTGCGATCGGGCTGAATCGAGACACCAATACCGACCAATTCAAGTGTTGATTGGATTTGCATCTCATTGGCTTGCACGGGGGCAAAATAATTACTGTGCGGGTCATAGGCTGCCATCGCTGCATTTAACAGGGTTTCAACGATTTGGTCGCTATCGATACGCTGTAGCTGCGCATATTGGCGCTTTAAACGCTGGTCTAGCACTTGGCTTGGTGAGCGCGTTTCGTTTTTGACTAAATCACTGGCGTTGTATTTATCGGCATTTTCTTGCAAAAACTTGTCTTTGTTTTTGTCTTCATCTTGATTGATGGTCATACCAATTAGCTGGTAGGTCAGCTGTTTGCGCCAAAAATCGCGTTGCTCGGCAACGGTTTTAAAACGTGGCAATTTTTCACGGTTCATAATGACCGTTTCATTGCTCTGTAAGTTCACAGGCGATTTTAACAAGCTATCGGCAAAGCTGTAATACGCTTTTGAGCGCTCAATAAAACGCTGATAGATGTCAAAACCCGCTTTTAAATCACCGCGTTTGAGATAATCGGCAAAACTATTGCCATATTTTTGGGTAAATTCATCGATATCGGACTGCAAAAACACGCTATGATTGGGGTCAAGCGCATCAAAATAGTCGCCTAAAATTTGCTTGCCCGTTGCAGCGTCCATTTTTTTATCTAGATAATGGCTACGATCCAACAACGCTGCGACTTGCCGAGTCACCTGCCGCTGCTCGTTATTGATCTGTCCGACGCTCGTCGACGCTGCAATGGCGGTTTGGTAACTTTGTCCCAGTATCGCCCCACCCATCAACAGGGCAAATACACTGGCGGTAAGTTGTTTGTATTGCATGACTTTCCTTACTCTATTTAATGAAGCGATAAACAGAAAAAACTGACAGCCCATCTTAGCACTGTCAGTTTTTCCACACCATACAAAACGTGTAAATGTTCGACTCAAATCATCTATCAAACCTAATCGTTTGTAGCGGTAAGTTGCTCTGTTAGCCAATCAATTGATTGTCTTTAAACAGTTGGTTTAATTGCGCAGCAGTGAGCAATTGTTTTTCACCATCTTGGCGATTGACATATTCGTATTTCACCTCGCCTGTTTCACTGATATTTTTCTCTGAGATAACAATACGATGAGGAATGCCGATGAGCTCTAAATCGGCGAATTTTACCCCCGCACGCTCGTCTCGGTCATCAAGTAGCACATCAACACCTTGGGCTTTTAGCTCAGTGTAAAGCGCTTCGGCAAGCTGCATTGCTTTGTCTGTCGCGGCATCTTTCATTTTGCCTTTAATCATCGGCACAATCGCCACAGTGAATGGCGCAAGGCTCTCACCTGTGCTACTGGTTTTCCAAATGATACCATTGTCATCGTGGTTTTGTTCAATTGCGGCGGCGACGATACGGGTCACGCCGATACCATAACAGCCCATCATAGTAATGACAGGTTTGCCCTGCTCGCCCATCACCGCACAGTTTAATGCTTTGGCGTACTTGTCACCCAATTGGAAGATATGACCAACTTCGATACCGCGGCGGATTTGTAAAGTACCTTGTCCATCTGGGCTTGGGTCGCCTTCTACCACGTTGCGAATATCGGCAATTTCGGTAATGGACGCATCACGCTCCCAGTTGACGCCCGTGGTATGAAAATCTGGCTTGTTGGCACCGCTAACAAAATCTGATAACACCGCAGCAGCACGATCTACAATCACTGGCATGTTCAAATCAAACACCCCGATAAACCCTTTGTGCAGGCCCGCTGCTTGCATCGCCTCTTCGCTCGCCATGGTGAGTGGGGCTTTGACTTGCGCCAATTTTTCGGCTTTGATTTCATTTAGGGTATGATCGCCCCGTAACACTAACGCGACTAAGGGAGCTTTACCTTCTTCGGTAGCTTCACCTTCGACGATTAAAGTTTTGACCGTCTGTGACAATGGCAAACCTAAATGCTCAGCCACTTGCTCACAAGTTGGCATATTGGGCGTACTGACCGCTGTTTTATTTTGCGTTGCGGCGGCGCGTTCGCCCAAAGTGACTGCCTCAGCAAGCTCAATATTGGCCGCATAAGCTGAGCTATCTGAAAATACAATATCGTCTTCACCACTGCCAGCTAGGACTTGAAACTCATGCGAGGCAAATCCACCAATCGAGCCAGTATCGGCTTGCACCGCACGAAAATCTAACCCAAGACGGGTAAAGATATTATGATAAGCGCGGTACATATCATCATAGGTGCGCTGTAGTGAGGGCTGGTCGATATGAAATGAATAGGCATCTTTCATGATAAATTCACGCGAACGCATGACCCCAAAGCGTGGGCGAATTTCATCACGAAATTTGGTTTGTACTTGGTAGTAGCTCACAGGGAGCTGTTTATAGCTTTTTAGCAAGTTACGCGCGATATCGGTTATCACTTCTTCATGCGTTGGGCCTAACACAAAGTCGCGTTGGTGACGGTCTTTAAACCGCAGCAGTTCAGGGCCATAAGCTTCCCAACGACCTGATTCTTGCCAAAGCTCGGCAGATTGCACCACAGGCATGAGCAGCTCTTGGCAGTTGATGGCATCCATCTCTTCACGGATGATTTTTTTGACTTTTTGTAAGGTTTTTAGACCCATCGGTAGCCACGTGTAGAGACCCGACGCAGATTTACGAATCATCCCTGCACGGAGCATTAATTGGCTGGAGATGATATCGGCATCACTTGGGGTTTCTTTTAACGTTGCAAAAGTAAATTGACTGGCTCGCATGGCACACCTTGTTTGTACGGCTTGAAATAAGAAAAAAACGAGAATGGATAGACTATTTGGTAAACCGATTATCTTATTTTATGCCACTGGGTGGTGCAATAGTTTTTTTAATTTTTGCCAAATCGATGCAGTATTTTTGGTCTTAGCATTTTTATAAATTAGGACAATAATTATGACAATTTGGTCATACCCATTGGCTATTTAAACTAGCTACATTGAAATTATGGCAAGTCATAACCATACAAAATAGTATCCACTATTAAATAAACGATTAGGAATGGATACATGACCCAACTCCCCACTTCATCTTCCACGCCATCACCTGAGGCAAAACCGACTACAAACTTGCCAGAACCGCCCGCATCGGGCAACAAAAAGCCGGTTTCTTTTTGGGTGAGTTTATTTTTACTGGCTGTGATTGCGGTGGCAGGTTGGTTATTTTTGCAGTGGCAACAAGCAAATGTGCCTAAAAAAGTTGAGGTATTAACCCGCGAAGGGGTGGTCACTAAGATTCAAAGCCTCAATCGACTACAAACCGTGGCCTATAATGTCGATACCGTTATCACCAGCCAAAAACAAGGCAATTGGTACGCCCTGTGGCAAGATGAGCAAAAGGGGCTTTTTGTCGCTCATGGACGGGTGACCGCGGGCATTGACTTAAATCAATTAAAACCCACTGATGTACAAGTGACCCCAGATGGTAGCCATGTCAGTATCACCTTGCCCGCTGCGCAGATTTTGGATAGTTATTTAGATAACATTGAAGTGTATGATATTCAAACAGGGGTATTTGGCATGGTGCAAGCCGACCCGCAAATATTTAACCAAGCCCAAGTGGCTGGCAAAGACCAAGTGCTGACTTCCGCTTGCCGCTCTGGCATTCTACAAACTGCCAACGATAATGCCCAAAAGCAAGTGCAATCGCTATTTGCACTGGCAAATGTACAAGTCACTGTGAAAGTTACCGCGCCCACTAACAATTGTCGTTAAACCGATTGTTTGACTACCAATAAGACCATTCCAAGGATAAAAGCGTTTTTTTGTTTTATGTTATTTTTGTGCGCTGTCAGAATTGGTATGAAAGGCATAAATAATAGATATGTAACCTACCTTAATAATAGGAATGTTGCTAAAATCTCAACTTTATAACCCGCTAGATAGTCCGCTAGTTTTAGACGACATTTATTTGCTACTCTCATCAAAAATTGCAATAAATTAACGTATCCATTTCACCAAGGGTTACGTTAATTTATTGCAAGGATGCTTGATGGCGTTTTAGTTGTGTAAAAGATCAATTCGCTAGCTGTTGGAGAGTTTACTCAATGAATGTCACATCTGCCTCAGATCGTCTAAAAAAAGTGATGCGGATTGCTTTGGTTGGCATCAAGCCTGGCGACCAAGTGATGCTAAAAGGCTATCTACGCATCTTGCTTAGACTCGAAGCAGACCTTGAATGGGTATCAGCGAACAATCAGCAAATTGATTTATTCATGGTCAATCATGATTTGCGTCATGCTGAAAGTGTTCAAAAGTTAATTAGTAGCAAACCCAATACGGCAACTATTTATACCGCTCGTAGTGAGACGGAAAACGGCTATTTATCGCAAGATTTATTGGTGTTACCCATCAAAGATTTAGCGCCATTGAGCGAGTGGTTGTTTTCACAATTGCCGTTCTTGTCTGGTATGCCTGTCGACAATATGCCATCCGCTGCCGCTAAGCTCACCGCTGATGCCGTTGACGCTTATCAATCAGCGACAGACAATACATTAACACTAGCGCTTAGTCTTTAATGCGCCTGCTCGAGTTGGCAATCCATCATCTGGTGTTGCCCAGTCTACGCAATTTTTAGCTGTTACCATCAGTGATACCCCAATGCCCCTAACCCACTTGCCAAATCTAGTCAGTCGGTGAATTGGCGCTAGAGGGCGGCATTAATATTGGCTATATGGCACACCTGGGCAGGAACGCTTTAGCTTTATTTGGCCGATGTTATCGCAAAGCGATGGGCATTTTTAAAACCGTTACGCTAGTAAATATTTGGATACAAATATGAATGATTAGTTGTTTCAAATGGACAGCCGTATTAAGCCCAGTGAGCCATTTATTGTGCTATCTAATGAAGAATTGCACGAATTAATCCATACCATAAGTGGCTATGAATAAAGCAGCTAATCGTTTGACAGAGCACGATAAAGCATCTCATTAATGTAGCGTTAGTTTACACGGTAACCATTCACCATTAACTATTAGCCATGGAAAAGCGCTCAACAGCATTCAGGGCTTTTTTCATGTCCATCCTATCACACCATCCTATCACACAATGAATTCGTAACATTTTCTGCATTTCATCCGACTTTTTATACAACTTAAGTTTAATAATTTAGCAAAATGTGATTTAAAAATTGCTATGGATTGCCCCATTACCTTTCATCGGTATAATTCATCATTTTGTCATATAACCTGACTACACTACCGTCACCGACGGACGATGGTTTATCGATTTTCTCAATAGGATGACGCAATTTGGGAAATTGAGATGAACCATCGTTTTTATTTTGCGTTAACGGCTGCTGTTAGAGTTTGTAAGCTTTTTTACTTGGGGCTAAGCGATGCAATAGGTCATTTAATTAGCCAATCAATTTGCCAACAGATAAGTGACAATGATGAATTTTTCCAACCTTACCACACGTTTGCTATGCGTATTATTGCTGGTTTTTTTGGTGTTTTTGGCGATGGTGTATTGGATTATTGACCAAAAAGCCAAGCCTAACGTCGCCAAACTGACCTCTCAGACTATCATTGAAACTGGCAATGAGGCGGTGAATGGTATTTTGTCGCGTGTGAGTCAAATTGATGGCATGGCAGTGACAGCGAGCCGTATGACCGGCAGTTTGCCCAAGAATGCCGATATCATCAACACCAGTGTTGGCAATTTAATGGCAAATATGGATAAAGGCATTGTCGGTGGCGGTGTGTGGTACGACCCTTTGATGTACAAACCTAACGTCGATGAAGCCGCGTTTGTTTGGCAACGCGATATGCAGGGTGTCATGCAATCTGCCAGTCAATATCAAGCCATCAATCCTGGCTATCAAGCACCAGCCAAACTTACCGCAAATCGGGTAGCCGACCAAAAAACCCAACCACAGCTTGCCATGCCCTATTACCGTGATTGGTGGTATGTGCCCGCCGTATATGCCAATCATGACCACTGTGTGTGGAGCCGTGCTTATATTCACCCGGCGACCAAACAGCCCGTCATGACCTGTGCCAAGGCGATTTTTAATGCGCAAAACAATGGCTTTGAAGGGGTGGTGAGTTTTGATGTGCTGCTCGGGCGTATGCAGTCGATGGTCAAAGAATGGCAGCGCAAAACAGGCGGTTATGTGTTTTTGGTCGATATGAACAACAACTTTTTGACTTTCCCCAATGAAGCCCAAGTCAAACAAGTGACTGCTACTAACCCGCAAGGCGAGATGATTGATGTCAATAGTTTTGCCAAGAAAAACCCTGATTTTGCCCCCATTGCCAAAAGCTTAGACAACATCAATGACAACATCATCAAGCAAGCGCAAAAAATAGACGGTGGTAAATTTGATTTTACGACCAATACGCTAGTGAGTAGTACCAACCTACAAAAAATCTCTCCCTCAGAGGCACGCATCATTTCAGCCATGCTAATGACCCAAAGCGGGCAAAATGAAAATCTCAACGCCACCCATTTTGTCGAACAAGTCAGCTTAGACAACGATTTATTACTCAAAACCCCTTCCACAGCGTTTATTTTTGCCATGCCGATGACCAATTGGAAAATGGTCATCGTCAAACCCAATCAAGAACTGATGTTATTTGCCAATCAGCTAGGTAAACAGTTGCAATGGTATATGCTATTGGGTTTCTTACCGGTACTGCTATTAAGTGGTTATATTTTCCACCGTATTTTGGCGGTACCGCTGCACCAAGTCGCTCGTAACGTCCGTGAAATCGGTCAGTTGATTGCACAAAAAAAATATCTGTCACTGCGTGAGCACAAACTGCCACCGGCAAACATTCAAGAAATTGGCGTGATTACTGACTCGATGAACCAGCTGGTTGATCGGGTGGTCGAGAACGAAGGCGCATTAGCAAAAGTCAATGAACGCTTAGAGCAGCAAGTGGCAGAGCGTACCGAAAACTTACACCAAGCATTAAAAGATTTAAAAGCCTCTCAAGTGCAGTTGGTACAATCAGAGAAAATGGCAACCATCGGTCAAATGGTCGCAGGTGTTGCCCATGAAGTGAACACGCCATTGGGCTATGTGGGTAGTAACTTAGAGTTGATTGATGAAAATATCGTACGTTATGACGAATTGATTGACCATACCCAGCAGCTCAAACAACTGATGCAAGCGTCGCCGACTGATACAGCAACCATCAATCAAACCATTGAACAAACCATTGCTTGCAGTGATGAATTGGTCGCCGATGCGGTGAGTGATGATTTGCATGGATTGGTGGATGATGCCAAATTTGGGGTAAGCCAAATCTCAGAATTGGTCGTCAATTTACGTGATTTTTCTCGCATCGACCAAGCCAAAATCAAAGCCGTCGATATCAACGACTGTATCAAAAACTCCCTAGTCATTGCCCGTAACAATATCAAGCATTTAGAGGTGATAACTGAGTTAACTGCTATCGAACCGGTTAGTTGTAACCCATCCCAGATTAACCAAGTGCTGCTAAACCTATTTAATAACGCAGCACAAGCGATGGGGCAAACTCAGCACCCTACATTACACATTACTAGCACAGAAGACGGCGCCAATGTGTATATCAGCGTGGCGGACAACGGTACTGGGATGAGCGCTGAGACCCAAGCCAAGATTTTTGAACCATTCTTTACCACCAAAGCGGCAGGCGAAGGTACGGGACTGGGTCTTGCCATTTCGACCCAAATCATGCAGCAGCATAACGGCGATATTCATGTGCAATCACAACTTGGCGAAGGCACGACATTTACCATCAGATTGCCCAAAACAGCGATTAGCAGCGAGCAATCACCCAAGCTTTTAATCGCAGAAGAAAGCTAATGCTAATGTTAGATAACCGATAACCGATGGCTGACAGGCAATCTGCTCAGCCATACACGAGCCACACTTGATTGTGGTCAACCTTAATTGTAGTCAACCTTGATTTTAGTCAACATACCTAAGTGACATGACCATGATAACGACTGTAACCAAACCCAAAATCGCCTTTATCGATGATGAAGACCGCATTCTACGCAGCCTAAAAATGCATTTTCGCGCCACCCATGATGTGTTTACCACTACCGAGCCCGATGAGCTACTAAGCTATGTGCAAAATAACGAGGTCCAAGTGGTGATTAGCGACCAACGCATGCCAAAAAAACTGGGTGTCGAAGTACTAAAAGATATCAAAGACGTATCACCCCATACCATCCGTATCTTGTTGACCGGCTATGCAGACTTAACTGCGGTAATTGATTCCATCAACGAAGGGGAGATTTTTCGCTATATCACCAAACCTTGGCAGACGGATGAACTTAAAAGTATCGTCAATCAAGCCACCCAAATCGCGCTGCAAACCAAAGATGTATTCAAAGAAAATCTGCAGGTCGCTCAGCCAACCATCGCCAAACGCAAAGTGTTGGTGATCGATGACAGTGAGATGGTATATTTACAGATGCAGCAAAAATTCACCCAGTTTGAAACGCACTGGGCAAATTCATTAGAAAAAGCGATTGAGTTACTTGAAAATGACCGTTTTGGCGTGGCCATCACCGATGTGTCATTGGGTGGCGAGAACATTTCACCCGTAATCTATGCATTAAAACAAAGCTTTCCAGATTTAGCGGTATTGGTACTCACCTCACTCAACGACAGCCACACCTTAATCGACTTGATCAATAAAGGGCAAGTGTATCGCTACCTGCCGCGTCCCAGTAATTTATCATTATTAGAAATTAGTATTCAGCGCGCTTATGATTATCACCAAACGTTAGTCAATCAACCAAAATTACAAGCGCGACATGTCGTTGATGCCGTAACCGAAGTTGAAACGCGTAGTTTTGGTAATAAAGTCAAAAAATTCTTATCACGCTTTGGTATTGGTAAATCGCGCTTTGCCTAGCTTAAAATCTAGTGCATAATATATGAGGGGCAAAGCGTGGCATTTGAGCCGTTTCAATCAATGAATGTTAGCCATAAAAAAACCGCCTAGAGTCACGACTTAGGCGGTTTTTGAGCGGTTTTTAATAGCCGATGATTAAGCTGTTTGCTCGTACACTGGGTGTTTGGCGCAAATTGCTTGGACTTTTTCACGCACTTCGCCGATAACTTTTTCATCACCGCGGCTATCGAGCACATCACAAATCCAGCCAGCCAATTCTCTTACTTCCGCTTCACCAAACCCACGGGTAGTGACTGCGGGCGTACCAATACGCACCCCAGACGTCACAAACGGTGATTTAGGGTCATTTGGTACCGCGTTTTTGTTGACGGTGATGTGGGCATCGCCCAACCATTTATCCGCTTCTTTGCCGGTGATTTCTTGTTTGATTAAGCTAATCAGCATTAAGTGATTTTCTGTGCCGCCCGAGACGATATCATAACCACGCGACATGATGACATCTGCCATGGCTTTGGCGTTTTTAACCACTTGTTGTTGGTAGGCTTTGAAATCTTCGCTTAACGCTTCTTTAAAACACACCGCTTTACCCGCAATCGCGTGCATCAATGGACCACCTTGGTTGCCAGGGAACACAGCAGAGTTGAGTTTTTTCTCAATCTCTGGGTTGGCTTTTGCCAAGATTAAGCCTGAACGTGGACCGCGTAGGGTTTTGTGGGTGGTGGTGGTAGTAACGTCAGCGATTTGCACAGGGCTTGGATAAACACCTGCGGCAACCAGTCCTGCTACGTGTGCCATGTCGACCATCAAGTATGCGCCAACGCTGTCTGCGATGTCACGGAATTTTTGCCAATCAACCACTTGGCTATAAGCAGAAAAACCCGCGATAATCATTTTGGGTTGGTGTTCTTTGGCTAGGCGTTCGACTTCATCATAGTCGATGATGCCCGTTTCTTTGTTTAAGCCATATTGTACGGCTTTATAGTTGATACCAGAGAAGTTTACATGCGCACCATGCGTCAAGTGACCGCCATCAGCAAGGCTCATGCCAAGTACCGTGTCACCCGCTTTTAATAAGGCTAAAAATACCGCGCTGTTGGCTTGGCTACCCGCGTGTGGCTGTACGTTAGCATAATCTGCGCCAAACAATTCTTTGGCACGGTCAATCGCTAATTGCTCAACCACGTCAACATATTCACAGCCACCGTAATAACGTTTGCCTGGATAACCTTCAGCATATTTATTGGTCAATTGGCTACCTTGCGCTTCCATCACCGCTGGTGAACAGTAGTTTTCTGAAGCAATCAGTTCAATATGGTCTTCTTGACGTTTGGCTTCATTGTCCATCGCTTGGGCAAGTTCAGCGTCAAACTGGTGAATAGTGACATTTTTAAACATGGCAATTTCCTTTTAAGTGAGTCAAAAAATGGGCGGATAAAACCGAAAATATGGCTTAGTTTAGCATGGTTTGGTTTTTTTTAGTGAATAATCCAGCCATTTGGCGCAATTTGTCGCATTATTCAAGATTATTTTCAAATGCGGGCAAAAAAGTCTCACTAATCAAAAAATGCCTGCCTTGCCACTGGTAAAGGGTGGTGCGTCGCCAGCCTTGCGCTGTCACATCAATCCAGCGATTGGTCATCACTGCGCCATGCCGACGAAACAGTATATAGCCAATCGGTGTTGTGCCCAGATTTGCCAATTTTCGCGCATTACCAATGAGACTGGCAAACGGAAATACGGACCGCGCCACCACCCACGCATCTTGATTAGGCTTGCCAAATAATAAGGCTTCGCGCACCCACGCCGATTGGCTCACCCCAAGCGGTAACTGCAGTTGGCGCTTTTCGCTCAGGGACAAGGTTTGCCGCCCTTCAAACGTCGGCTGTACGATGAGTTTATGCTGAGATAAGGCTTCAAATTTGGCGGTGAGCGACCCTGTTGACGTCAGCCAAGGGATAAGTTTCGGCGGTATCTGCTGTTTGTGTGCTGCGCTCAAATGCGCGAAAGCCAAGTTTAGGTTTAGGTTTAGACCAACATTTATCATTATTTTTTCAAAAACTCATTATCGGGTATTGTGCCTTGCGCGGCAACGTCGCCAAAAAATTGGCTTTTATAGGTGTCATTAAAAGGTAACGCGGTCATCGCATCGGCTTGGTACGCCAATATAGCGTGCTGTTCGTCTTGGCAAAACTGGGCAATCGCAGGGGCAAACACCTTGTCGTAGACACGGTGTAGCGAATGAGTCAACACCGGATAAAAGCCGCGAATCAACTTGTGCTCCCCTTGGGTACCAGGGTCAAAGTAGTGAAGGCCATGCTTGATAGCAAACTCAATGCCTTGGTAATAACACAGCTCAAAATGTAAACAATCATATTCTTCTAGGCAGCCCCAATAGCGACCATATAACGTGCTGATAGCGGCATCGTCATCGAAAAAAAACAAACTACAAGCCACGATATCACCGTGCGCGTTATGCGCTTGAGCGAGCATCAGCTTGTCTGCCATAGTCTGCCCAAGCTGCTTAAAAAATGCTAAATTCAAATACGGCTGCCGCCCTCTGACCAGATAGGTCATGGCATAGCATTGATAAAAAACTGCCCAATCCGCCTCGGTGATATCGTCACCGAGTTTAACCTGACAGCTTAAATTTTGTTTGAGCACCTTTTGGCGTTCCACCTTGATTGATTTGCGTTTTTTGGCAGTTAATGTTGCCAAAAACTCATCAAAATTGGCGAATTTTTTATCCTGTAGATTGCGATTTTGCCATAAAAACTGACAGCTTAGCCGCTCGCAAAGATTGGGCATATTGTGCAAGGCTTGGACATCTTTTGGGGAGAAAAACAGTCCGTGCCAAGTGGATGCTTGATAGCGACTCGCCAATTCATCAATCGCTTGTAGTAAGGTCTGATACAGTGGCGCGGTTAATGACTTACCTTGTGCCACCCAAATTCGCTCGCCGGTGACGGGTGTAAAAGGCACGCTTGTCACCAATCTTGGATAATAATTTCTACCATAGCGCTCAAAGGCTTCTGCCCAGCTAAAATCAAACACATATTCGCCTTGGTGATGCTTTTTGATAAACACAGGCATCACGGCAATCAGTTGAGCACTGTCATCGACAATCTGCGCATACTGCACCCACCAATCGCTGCGCCCACCAATCAGCTTTGCATCTATGAGCGCTTGCCAAAAATCAAAGTGCATAAAGGGCGTATCAGGCGTCTGCCACTGTGTCTGTAAGTGCCAGTCAAACTTAGTGGTAAATTGATAGTGATAGGACATATGTTAGTATTATTGTAGTTGTATGAACGGATTATTATACCTTGTTTTTAGCCAAAAATACGGGCTTATCCTTTTGCACAATTTGACACAATTTTGCAAAATATGTATGGCGTTGGGCGGTGTGGTTTATAACGGTGACTTTGTTGCAATAACCAAATTGCAATAGCCAAGATTAGCGTTTACACTGAACAACTTAGCAGCCAACTGCTTGATGCGGTTTAAGCTTTTTTTCACTCACTTGTCATCCTCTACCATGCCGACACTGATTTTATTTAACAAACCTTATGGCGTACTCAGCCAATTTCGCAGCGATGACAATAACAACTTTGCGACGCTCAGCGATTATTTTAGCGACAAAAGCCTACGCGTGGCGGGGCGATTAGATGCCACTTCCGAAGGATTGCTACTGCTAACCGCTGATGGACAAGTCAATAAAGCCTTGACCCATCCACCCAAAGCCAATGCAGGCAAACAACAAGGCAAAACCTACTGGATACAGGTGGAAGGCGATGCAAGCGATGCCCAGTTACAACAACTACAAACAGGGGTGCCACTCAAAGACGGTATCACCTTACCTGCCGAAGTTGTAAGACTAAGCGAAGCACAAATTGCCGAGCATATTTGGCAAGCGCCTGACAAGATTGCCAAACGCAAAGTCACCACGTGGCTCGCCATTACTATTTTTGAAGGTAAAAATCGTCAAGTACGTCGCATGGCGGCCCATGTGGGACTGCCTTGTCTTCGGCTGATTCGCATGGCATCAAGTGGCTTTAGTTTGGGAAATTTAGAGGTTGGCGCATCCACACAAATACCGCTATCACCTGCCGATTTAAAGCGACTGGGTGTCCAACCTTTATCCGCGGCAACGACAACGCCACAATCGCGCAAAAAACCTCGCCTGTTAACGCCTAAATCGCCACAATCAAAGCACCCCACAAGCCGACGACGTAGGCAGCCATAAGGAAACAGCCATGATTGGTTACATCTATCGTTTTTTTCAAAGCCGCCCTCGTCTACTGTTAGGATTTGCCACGATGTTGGTGGTGTATTTTGGACTATCAGCGCTAGTTGGTCTATTACCCAAAGATTGGACGTTGGCGGTAGCCTACGATAAATTAAAGTTTGTGACGCAATTTTTGCTGGCTTGGAATATCGGGCTTTGGGTGTATTTACTGGCTATTTTTCGGATGATGTATAAAGCCGATCAAAATGCAATTTTGGATAAAGCCCATGCTGAAGACGAAGGCACGGTGTTAATGCTGATTTTGGTTTTTGTCACAGCCATTGTCAGTATGCTCGCGATTGTCGTAGAGTTGGGCGCGAGCAAGGACGCCAAAGGCGCTTTGATGCTGTTTCATATCGCGCTCACCGCCATGACGATTTTGACGGCCTGGCTGTTTATTCATACCATGTTTGCTATTCATTACACCCACGAGTATTTCTTGCTTAAAGAAGAAAAAAACGCAGAAATGCTAGATTTTCCTAACGATGATGACCCTGCCTACTGGGATTTTTTATATTTTTCCTACATCATTGGTACATCTGGTCAAACAGCGGATGTCGCCTTCAACACCCAGCAAAGTCGAATCATCGGTACCATTCATTGTGTGTTATCATTTTTCTTTAATACCGCAATTTTAGCCTCATTAATCAATATGTCAGCGGGTCTAATCGGTTAAATAAGTCTGCTAAATAAATCAGTCCAATAAGTCAGCTAAATGAGTCGGTCAATTCAAGTGAATACATCGTCAAAATCGCTTGCTGTATGAGGTATACTATCCTCGTTTTAACATAAAGTGATAGGACTGTCATATCCCACTACGCTAATATCTCGCTACTTTATAACTAGGAAATTGTATGATCGCACAATATTTGATGGTCGATAACGCCCTGCTCGAGCAACTGCAAAATGCCACTGATACAGCGCGAACGGCGTTACTTGAAAGTATGAGTGAGCAGCCTCAAGCGCAATTGGTAGATTTGGGCAAACTGTGGGACATTATCCATTTTGTGTTAACTAAACACAGTGCCACCCAACCTGTACCTGATGAGCCTGTTAGTGAGTTTGTGGTGGGTGTGGAAACCTTTAGTGACAGTGAAGACGCCGATTTCATTGCTTTTACCCCGTGGGCACATATTGTCGAAATCGTCGATGCACTAGAACAAATTAACTTTAAAAAACGCTTAGAAAAAGTCTCGATGAAGTCACTACGTGAGCAGGCTATTTTTCCACCCAATATTTGGCAAGACAAAAAGGAAAACTTGGATAAAGAATTGCTGGCTTCATATAATGAGTTATTGGCGTTTTATAATGACGCCTTAGACAATGGCAATAATATTGTGGTGAGTATTTTATAACGCCGATATAGTCCTTTTTTCATTTTTTGAACCAAAAAAGCACCTTATAAAAGGTGCTTTTTTTATCAATTCACTGATGAACATATCATCTAGCTTGACTTAATTAGTTAACCGACTGATTAGTTAACTGACTGGGGTGCAAGAATAGTCATCTCTACACGGCGGTTTGGTTCATAGCTTGAGCCAAATTGTGTTGTCGCACCGCGACCAATAGCGCTGATACGGTTACCAGAGATGCCACGATTGACTAAGTAATTAGCGACTGCTGATGCACGGCGTTGTGATAACTCTTGGTTTCTATTTGCATCACCTTCCACTGAGGCGTAACCATTTACTTGAATGTTAGTTTGGTTATAGTCACGTAGTGTGGTAGCTACTTTGTCTAACGTATTATAGAAGTTAGGTAGAATAGTAGAATCACCAACGCGGAAAGTTATCGCTTCTGGGATAGACAAGTTAATGTTATTAGTCACTGGGTCACGCGTTACCGTCACGCCAGAACCTGCGGTTTCTGCACGAAGTTTTGCTTCTTGTTGCTGCATGTAGTAACCCACGCCTGCACCTAGTACACCACCGATTGCCGCATCACGACCGGTTTTTTCACCGCCCGTTGCTTTTGAAATACCCGCGCCTGCGGCTGCCCCTAATAGACCCCCCATAAGCGCTTTATTGTCGGTAATGCCTGTTGTTGTCGTACCAGTTGGCGTTGTTGCACAACCTGTTAAGATAACACCTGATGCTAAAGTAGCTGCTAATAATTTAGTACGCATGAGTAATCTCCTTTGAATTCCTCTAGTTATAATTACTTAGTTATAATTACTTAGTTATAATTGTCACGCACCAACTTGTTGTTTTTATCTCATTTGCCAGATAAACCTGACAACACTCAGTTGCTTTGTGATTGAGCTCATTATGCAATAAACTTTTTCGTTATATGTAATGATTTGTCTTAAGGATGTTGTAAGATGGCATAATTTGTTACAAAATATTTTCAAGTATTCATTATCTATATTATTTA
>ERZ500991.63-NODE-63-length-46524-cov-4.486733_pt1 | contig 46524 bp, 41 predicted proteins | sample MGYA00248823_ERZ500991 | MGnify/ENA primary metagenome ERZ500991 (study PRJEB25958, sample SAMN03398537) | human skin metagenome | study: EMG produced TPA metagenomics assembly of the Human Skin Microbiome Metagenome (human skin metagenome) data set. | reverse complement strand
ATTTATAAACCAATAATAAAAAAACCTAACAGCATCATCTGTTAAGCTTTTATAATTAAAGATAAAATTTATAACCAACCTGCCTTTTTAAAGCGATAGTAAAGCGTGAAACAAATGGTCAAAATAACGGCTAATAAGACATAGTAGGCATAATGCATTTTTAGTTCAGGCATATTTTCAAAGTTCATCCCATAAATCCCTGCGACCGCGGTCGGAACCGCGAGGATACCTGCCCAAGCGGCAAGTTTTCGTACCACATCATTCTGACCCGTATTTACCACTGCCATGTAAGTATCCATGGCAACACTGAGCATTTCGTTGAGTCCATTGACCGCATCGAGCGCACGCAGTAGATGGTCATTGACGTCGCGAAAATACGGTTTGGCTTGGCTAGGGAAACTTGGAATCAAATCAGTCTTTTTATGATTGATAAAAAAATTACAGATATCTTGTACGGGCAAGATGACAGCACGCATATGTACGAGCTGTGATTTTAATTCATACAAATTGCGCAGTGTATGCTTGTTAAAGTTTTCAGAGAAAATTTCCCGTTCTTGCTCGCGCAAATAACGCCCTAATTTTTCAGTGATAGGTAAATAGTTATCGACGATAAAGTCTAAGATGGCATGCAGCACAAAGATGGGTCCAAGGCGCAATTTTTCTGGTCGGCGATGGCAAAAATCTCGCACACTTTCGTAGCTATGAGAGGCACCTTGACGAATAGTGATGATATATTGCTTGCCCATAAAGATGGCCGTAGTGCCATAACGAATGGTGTTTTCGGTCAATTTGGCGGTTCGTACCACCACGAACACACTATCATTACCATAGCTTTCAACTTTGGCGCGTTGATGTTCAGCAAAAGCATCTTCAATGGCAAGTTCGTGCAAGTCAAATGCCTCTTGAACTTCTCGAATGGTTTCGATACTTGGGTCATGCAGTCCTACCCAAACAAATACGTTGTTGTTGGATAATTCGCGGCGCACATCATCAAGTTTAATCTCGCCGATTTTTTCCCCAGATTTACGAGAGTAGGCGAAGCAGTTGGCAATCTCATTTTTCCCTTTAAAGCGATCTTCGGTGATTTCAGCTTCAGGGTTGTACTCAGGGGGTGGTACATCGGTCGGTGCATAGACTTCGACAGTGCCGTCATCGTCATAATTTTCGCCATAGATATAACTATCATCACCGTGCAAATCGAGTTCTTCATCAGTGATTTCATCATACATGACATCCGCATTGGCAAGGGTAAAAGAATCCGTCGACATATCATGTGGCGGATTAAGTGTTGAGGCTAACGGCAGCGTGACGTGCTGGGTCGTCTGAGTGGGGTGCTCTAATAAATCGTCGCTGCGTTCAGATAAATTTTTGTTTTGGTGGGGTGGCGTCATAACCAAAAACCTCGCTATCACGATTTGAAAGAGTTGTATCAGATCGAATAAATGTGTCCAGTCGTTATCAAAGTACTTAAAAGGTAGCAACCACAAAACAGCAAGTAAACATCAAAGTAGGCAAATGCGCCTGTGTGTTCTTGCTATTTTGTAACTCTCAGTGATTTTTAAACGAATAAAAAAAGAAGTCATGCATTAACAATGCAATCATACGGCTAAAATTAGATGGATAATGATAACAGTGAAAAATGACAATCTCAAGATAATTATACGTGAAAGACCGCTAAAACCTAGCTTAATCTCGTTAACCATAGGCTTAGCAACGGTCATTTTTTCACTATCGCCTTAAATAGCGTACTGCTGCAGCGTTTCTATATCTACTAACTCTAAAAGACTCTCATGGCATGCGGCAAGCTTTAGCGGCGGCGCAACCCCTGCATCCAATGCTTCCACCCAGCGCAGGGCACACACGCACCAATAATCATTGGGCTGCAGCCCTGGAAAACCAAATTCGGGTAAAGGCGTCACCAAATCATTGCCTTTGGCAACAGAAAATTCTAAGAATTCTCGGGTCATTTTGGCGCAAACCGTGTGTAAGCCGACGTCACCAGCGCCGGTATGACAAAAACCATTTCGATAATAACCTGTTAACGGGTCAAAACAGCAACTCGCTAGTGCGGTACCCAGTACATTGGTTTGGTTTAATTCAGCTTTTGGATGATAGGACATAGTGAGCTCTTTTTACGTTTTAATTGGGTTAGATGGAAGATTGGCTAAAGTTGAGAGATAGACGTTGGTAGTTTTTCTAAAGCAGTGCTTTGAGTTTTTTGCATAAAATCTCGCTGATAAAATTGCTCCAGTGCCGCTTTGTTTGCCTCACTTACTGCCTTGTCAAACACCTCAGCCAAACGTAATTTTAAATACCCTAAGGCGATACCAAAGAAGATTTGGCCGAGCGCATCGCTTTGTGCATCGAGCTGTGGTGCATTAGGCAGTAAATTAGACAATAGACTGGTCGAGCGCTCAATAAATGGATGAGGGGTAGCACTTGATGGCTGAAAGCGCTCGGTGGCAAAGGCGCGAACAGTTTGATTGATAATGCCGAGGCTCAGGCTTATTAAAGCAGCAGATTTTTCATCAGCGAAAATTTGCGGCATAAGGTGCGCCAAAATCACACTGCTTTCGGTGATGAGTAATTGATTATCGGTGAGCAGGGCAGGGACTTGGCTAAAAGGGTTGACCGCTAATAATTCTTGTGGGTTTTCCCAAGGCATGACAAATATAAGCTCGGCATCAATTTGCTGGCGTAAACAGGCGACCATCACGAGACGGGCGAAAGGGGAGGTGGTTGAGACAAAGAGTTTCATGGGTGAATTGGATTTCCCTATACTGGTTGCATGGGTGTAAGTTTTAATAAATAAGTTTCAATAAAATTTTATAGGAGTTTAGCATAAAAAATTGGGCAATAAAAAAATGCCTAAGCCCAGTGAAGCTATGATACAATGAAAAGGAAAAGTGCCCTTATTTTATTCTTTGCTTATTTTATTTTTGTAAGTGCCCTTCTCATCGATTATTCTATGATTTTACATGGTAATTCATGGTCTATGTTTTCATATGGCCGCTTGTTGTCATGTCTAGTGATATATCATTTAATCATCCTTAGGATTTATTGTGTCAAATTTAGCATCAAATTCCACAAATGTGGCAAATCAGTCTGCTTTTTATCTTAATACAAAAAATACTTGGCTATTACCCGATGGGGTTGTCGATTTACTATCAACCGAAGCGGTAAAGCAAGAAACCCTGCGTTATCAATTGACCCGTATTTTAATCAGCCATGGCTATGAATTTATTAGCCCGCCCATGATTGAATATACCGAAAGCTTGCTCGGCTATGCGTCTGAAGATGTTAAATTACAAACTTTTAAAATCATTGATCAGCTAACCGGTCGGCTCATGGGGGTACGCGCAGATATCACCCCACAAATTGCGCGGATTGATGCGCGTCTACACAATAATCAAGACACTAGTAACCCAGCAAAATCAATTTCCCGCTATTGTTATGCAGGGCATGTAATCTATACCATGCCAAAGGGCTTATTTGGTTCGCGCACCCCGCTACAGTTGGGCGCTGAAATTTTTGGTACCGATTCACTAGCCAGTGAAGTGGAGCTATTAGATGTGCTATTTACCTTGTTAGATAGCACGGATGTGATTGCACGCTCGCATATTGATATTGGTCATGTGGCGATTTTTCAGCAGCTTTGCCAGCTTGCCAGTGTACCTACGTATCTGCAAGAAAAACTAATTGAGCTGTATGCCAATAAAGCGTTACCTGAGCTGAAACTTTTGACCAGCAAAATGAGCCAGTTTGGCGAACTTGCCAACGATTTTTATGTGCTTGGCGAGGCAGGTAATGACTTGCAAAAACTGAGCGAACGGCTCTCAACTCAAGCCAAACACGATGCTATCATTGCCAAAGCCTTGTCTGATTTGACTTATTTGGTGAGCTATCTTGAAGAGCACTGGGATGCCAATGTCAGTGTCGATGTCACAGGATTGGGATATCACTATCATACAGGCGTTGTCTTTAATGTGTACGTGGCAGATGAGTCATTGCCGCTGATTCGTGGTGGTCGTTTTAGCAATCATTTTCATCATGAAGTTGATAATACCGATGCCGTGCGTTCCGGCGTTGGCTTTAGCTGCGAGCTAAACCGTTGGCAAAATCATATCCAAGTACATGAGCAGCCTTTTACCGTGGTGCCTTATAGCCATGTACAAACTATTTTACATGTACCCAATCATCCTGATGCGCCAGCGCTCAAACAAGCGATTGACTCACTACGCCAAGAAGGGCATCGGGTGATGATTGCGCTGGATGAAACCGATGAACCTGAGCAAACCACCCATCGCTTGCAAGTAGCGAATGGGGTTTGGTACTTAGAGCATTTGGCAGAAAATTAATTTTTAAGCTGTTGTAAACTTGTTTTTAGCAATTACTTTGATAAAAGGTGACTTATCATGAAACATACGGGAAAAAACGTCGTTGTCCTTGGTAGCCAGTGGGGCGATGAGGGTAAAGGCAAAATCGTTGACTTATTGACTGAAAAAGCCAGTGCGGTGGCGCGCTATCAAGGCGGTCATAATGCTGGTCACACTTTAGTCGTTGGCGGTAAAAAAACCGTATTACATTTGATTCCATCGGGTATTCTACGTGAAGGCGTCACTTGCTACATCGGTAATGGCGTGGTGCTAGCCCCAGATGCGCTATTAAAAGAAATGCAATCACTGGTTGAAGCAGGCGTGCCTGTGCGTGAGCGACTCCGTATTTCACCCAACTGCCCACTGATCATGCCACAGCATGTAGCGCTTGACCAAGCCCGTGAAATCAAACGCGGCAACAACAAAATTGGCACGACCGGTCGTGGTATCGGCCCTGCCTACGAAGATAAAGTAGCGCGCCGTGCATTGCGTTTTGCTGACTTGTTGCGAGCTGACTTCGCCGATAAATTAAAAACTAACCTTGAGTTCCATAACTTTGCCTTGACCCAATACTATGGGGTGGACGCAGTCGATTTTGATGCGACCTTAAAGTTGGCAGAAGAATGGCGTGATGCGCTAAAAGACTTGGTGGCTGATGTGACGGGCGAGCTTGACAAGCTATGCAAAGAAGGCAAAAACTTAATGTTTGAGGGCGCGCAAGGTACATTGCTTGACGTTGACCACGGCACTTATCCCTTCGTTACCAGCTCAAACACCACCGCTGGCGGCGTGGCAACGGGTACCGGTCTTGGACCCTTGTACTTTGACTACGTATTGGGTATCACCAAAGCTTACACCACACGCGTGGGGGCGGGTCCCTTCCCAACTGAGCTATTTGATGATATCGGTGAGCACATCGGTACTGTCGGTCAAGAATTTGGTGCTACCACGGGCCGCGCCCGTCGTTGTGGTTGGTTTGATGCAGCGATTCTACGCCGTGCTGTGGTACTAAACTCCCTATCTGGTATCTGCTTGACCAAGCTTGATGTGTTAGATGACCTTGAACAGCTCAATATCTGCACAGGTTATGAGTTGCCAAGTGGGGAAGTTTGCGGCTCTAGCGATGCGGAGTTTTACGAGAACGTCAAACCCATCTACGAAACTTTGCCAGGCTGGAAAACGAGCACTGTGGGCGTGACAGAGTATGACAAGCTACCTGAAAATGCCAAAGCTTATATCAAGCGCATTGAGCAGCTTATCGAGTGTCCCGTTGACATTATCTCAACAGGTCCTGACCGTGCCGAAACCATCGTGCTACGCGACCCGTACGATGCCTAACCCTTATTCATCAAAAAACCCGATGTGATGTCGGGTTTTTTATTTTAGGGTAAAAAATGCTGAATGATAGCTTACTCGCCTTAGCCAATTTATTAACCTCTGCTCTAACCGCTATCACAGGCGTGGGCGGCGGCATGATACTCATTGGACTGATGCCATTTTTTGTGCCTGCAGCAGCGATTGTGCCAGTGCATGGCGTGACCCAGCTTGTCAGTAATGCCACGCGCGCTTGGTTTGGTCGGGATGCCCTAGACTTTACCTATTTTTGGCAATTTTTGGCGGGCTCATGGCTTGGTACCCGACTGCGCCATAAAATCCGTTTAGACTGGCTAGAAAAAATCCTGCCGTATCTACTCACCCTCATAGCGCTCAAATTGATTGTCGATATCGCCCGTCACTATTTTTTTTGAACCTAATGCCAAAAAATCTCAGTAATAAGCGCCATGGCAATGATGATAAATATCAAGCCACATAATCGATTAAGCCACATCAAGCGATTGCCCAATTGCAGCCAATCCGACAGTTTTTTGCCACTCATCGTATAAACCAGCTGCCACGTTATCTCAATCATAAAAAAACCCACCGTGAGTATGAGGTATTGCGGCAATAAAGGCGCGGAAAAATTGATAAATTTGGGGAAAAATGCGGCAAAAAACAAAATCGCCTTGGGGTTGGACAACGACACCCAAACCCCTGTTTTAAACAGTTGCGCGGGGGTCGGTATGACCTGTAACTGGTCACTGTGCAATTCGCTGTCAGCTTGGCGCCAAGATTTTATCCCAAGATAGGCTAAATACAGCGCGCCAACGACTTTGATAATGGTCAGCAAAAAAGGCGCGTTGGTACTGATAAGCCCTAGCCCTAACAGTGACGTTGTCAATAAAATAAATAAACCCATGCTCAGCCCTGCCAACGTCCACAGGGTTTTTTTGATGCCATAATTGACACCAAATTGGAACGCTAATAGCATATTAGAGCCAGGCGCTGCCGAGATAAGGCAAGTACTGATTAAAAAAAATAAGAAATTTTGCAGGGTCATTAGAATTTTTAGTAAATAAGTGAAAGATAGCCAATCAACGGTTAATGAGAAGTCTTGGCAGTGGGTGGAATGACAAACTGCCATTGCGGGTTAAAAAACCGTCGAAAAATCAGCAAAGTCGCTATTGTACACCCTAAGGTACTGCTGGTGGCAATTAAAAACAGGGTAATAATTTGATAAAGCACGGCTTGGTGCGGGTCTGCGCCTGCCAAAATTTGTCCTGTCATCATACCCGGCAAGCTCACTACCCCCACCACCATCATGCTGTTAATCGTCGGTGTGATGCCATTTTGAATGGCAGCAATGACATAGGGTTTTGCAGTTTCCCAAGGCGTGGCGGACAATGCCAAATAAGTATTAATCATACTTTGTTCGCGATGAAAACTGCTGACAAGTTGGTTCATAGAGAGTGAGATAGCAGTCAATGAATTACCTAAAATCAGCCCCAATAACGGTATCATCACTTGCGGGCGAAACCATGTAGCAGCGTTGTCTGACAGCACCCACCCACCACCAAATATAGCTACCACCCAACTACTGACAAACACCGCCAACGCCGTATCCCAAAATAAACCTTGATAAGGCTTTTTAACCCGATTTTTGGCAGCGATAGTGGCGACAATCGACATAAAAGTCAAAATCGCTAACACTTCATACCATTGCTCTCTGGCAAAAATCCACGCAAGTACCAGTCCAATGAGACTTAGTTGAACCACCGTGCGAAAACTTGCAATGAGCAGGGATTTGACGATACCCAATTTTAACCAAACACTGATTGCCATCACCAGTAATAATGCCAGGCTTGCCAGCGCCACTTGTAGGTAGGAGATAGCAGGCATGGTGCTGGCTAACATCATCATGGCTGATTGCCTTGCGCCATTGATGCGGGTACTTTGCTATCGATTGTTAACTCGTCATTGCTCAATTGACCATTAGCCATCGTCCAGTGGCTAGTGCCAATCGCCAATAAGCGCTGAATTTGGGTCGGCTCATGGCTGATCCACACGACGCTGGCATTGGGGGTGGACTGATACCAGTGATTAATCAATGTTTCGACTTGGTGGGTGGTAGTGGTATCAAGGGAGGCGGTAGGCTCATCGAGTAATAAAATGGTCGGGTGCAACTGTAGCGTGCGTAATAAATTGACAAGCTGTTTTTCGCCACCCGATAAGCTGCGGCTATCTTGCTGTAAAAACTGGGGTGATTTGCCAAGGTTAACTAGCTGCTGCTCGTGCCAAGATACATCGAGTTTTTTGTCTTTATAAAGTGCAAAGCTAAAGGGCAGGGTCAAGTTATCTAAGACGCTGCCCTCAATCATCTCACTTAGTTGCGCAATATAGGCCACCTGTGAGCGCCAAATAGCCGGTGTCAAGTCGGTCAAATTTTTGCCGTTTAAGGTGATGTGACCTGCTGACATAGGTAATAGGCTTGCTAGTAGCTTTAGCAGTAACGATTTGCCGCTACCCGACTGCCCTGTGATGACAATAAAGTCATGGTCATGGATTTCACCTGAAACATGATTGATGAGTGTTCGATTGTCGATTTGGTAAGACAGTTGGTCAAATTGCAGCATAGCTTTTTAAAGTATAGTTTTTTTAATGGACAGCGTTTTTAAAGTATCGTGATAGAGTTATGACAGGGTGGTTTTATCCCAAAGCACTTCTTGACCGGCATCCAACCGAGCAACGACACGCGCCAATACAAACAGCCAATCGGACAGACGATTGATAAACTGCAGACTGAGTGGTGAGACATTATCATCCCGCGAATTTAATGCCACGAGTAGGCGCTCAGCGTCTCGGCAATAACAGCGAGCGATATGCACTTGGCTGGTCACAATGGTGCCTGCAGGCAAGATAAAATCTTTGAGGGGTGGTAAATGGGTGTTCCACTCATCAATTTGGTTTTCCAGCTCTGTCACATACTCTGCCAAAATCCCGCGGTATTCGGGCATGGCAAGTTCACCCCCTAGATTGAAAAGCTGGTGCTGCAAGCGGCTTAACTTAGCATCAAATTGGGCGTGGTTGGGTTGGACATGGTTAGGTTGGGCTTGGCTGTTTTTAGTATGGTTATCTTGAGTAAGATAGCCCCGCAATAAACCGATTTGGGAGTTTAATAAGTCAATTTTGCCCATGGCGTCAAAGCGTAAGTCTGCCTTAGACACCCGTGAACCATCCGCCATGCCAGTGGTGCCGTCATCGCCCGTTCGGGTGTAAATCTTTGATAATCGATTGCCCATTGTAGAGACCTTAAAGTGTGAAATATGCCAAATCATAGCACTTTTAACAAAATTTCGGTATGATAACCGATTGTCTTTTTTACCCAACTTGCAAAGGTGACTATCCCATGACACAGCTGACACAGCCCATGCCGATTACCATATATGACTCGATGAGTGGACAAAAACGCCCATTCACGCCCTTAGAAGCAGGCAAAGTTGGCATGTATGTATGTGGGATGACGGTGTATGATTATTGCCACATTGGTCATGCACGGGTCATGGTCGGCTTTGATGTGGTCGTGCGCTGGCTGCGTCATATTGGCTATGATGTCAATTATGTGCGTAATATTACCGATATTGATGACAAAATTATTAACCGCGCTAAGGACAATGGCGAAAGTATCTATCAGTTGACAGACCGCTTTATCAAAGCCATGCATGAAGATGCTGATAATCTGGGCTGTGAGCGTCCTAACAGTGAGCCAAAAGCCACGGATTTTATCCCACAGATGCAGCATCTAATCCAAACGCTGGAAAGCAAAAAGTTAGCCTATCAAGGCGCAACGGGCGACGTCTATTATGCGGTCGAAAATTTTGCTGAGTATGGCAAACTCTCAAAACGTCGCCTATCCGATATGCAAGCGGGTGCCAGTGAGCGGGTGAATGTTGAGACAGACAAAAAAAATCCGTTTGACTTTGTATTGTGGAAATCTGCCAAACAAACAGAGCCATCTGAGACCAAATGGCAATCACCTTGGGGTGTGGGTCGCCCAGGTTGGCATATCGAATGCTCGGCGATGAGTACTTGCTGTTTGGGCGACACCTTCGATATCCACGGCGGCGGGCATGATTTGCAGTTTCCGCACCACGAAAACGAAATTGCCCAATCTGAAGGCGCAACTGGTAAAACTTATGCCAACAACTGGATGCATGTGGGCTTTATAAATGTTGATGGCGAGAAAATGTCAAAATCACTGGGTAATTTCTTTACCATTCGCGATGTGATGGGGCAGTTTCACCCAGAGACCATTCGTTTTTTTATTCTGTCGAGTCATTATCGCAGTCCAGTGAATTTCTCGGATAGCGCGCTTAAAGAAGCCCAAACCAGCCTCACGCGTCTGTATCAAGCCTTAAAATCTGTAGAAAGCCTCACCGACCCAGCGGGCGAGATTGACAAAACCCCATTTGAAACCCCGTTTAATCAAGCGATGTGTGATGATTTTAACAGTGCAGGGGCGGTGAGCGTATTATTTAGTCTGGCGCGTGAAATCAACAAAGCGGTCAATCTTGAAACCGCTGAAGGCAATGCCCAAGCGCTGGCACTGGCAACATTGCTAAAAGATTTGGCACAACCGCTCAATATCTTACAGCTTAATCCAACCGATTTTTTACAAGCGAAAGTGGGCGAAACGACCGGGTTAAGTGATAGCGAGATTGAAGCACTCATCGAAGCGCGCAAGCAAGCCAAAGCCGATAAAGACTTTGCCAAAGCTGACCAAATTCGTAATGATTTGAAGGCGCAAGGTGTTGAGCTAGAAGACGGTAAAAATGGCACGACTTGGCGGCGTGTTTAAGCTTAATTTAACCTGTCATCATTTAAATCGCTTGATAATTTAATCGATTTTAGCTAGAATAGACGGTTAATCAAAAACTAAACGATGGTGTCAATTGAACATACCAATGACAACACGCTAAATCCAAAGGCTGGGCAGGGAACTGTTCAGCCTTTTGCGGTTTTTTGGCTGTCAAATTTTTCACCACGACAAAATTTTAATTACTATTTAACTACTCTTAACTGCTCCGAGGTCTTTATGTTACGAATCGTTGATGAAGCACTTACCTTTGATGATGTGCTGCTACTACCTGCTTATTCTGAAGTCTTGCCTAAGATGGTAGATTTAAAAACCCGTTTGACGCGCGGTATTGAGCTAAATTTACCCATTGTTTCTGCTGCGATGGATACTGTGACTGAATCGCAAATGGCGATTACCATTGCCCAGCTTGGCGGTATGGGTATTTTGCACAAAAACATGGACATTGATTTACAAGCCATGCAAGTACGCCGGGTGAAAAAATTTGAAGCTGGTACGGTTGTTGATCCTATCAGCGTATCACCCGATACCAGTGTTGGCGAATTGCTTCGCATCACCAAAGAAAACAAAATCAGCGGTGTGCCTGTGGTAGAAGGTAACCAAGTCGTGGGTATCGTCACCCACCGTGATATCCGTTTTGAAAATAACCTAAGCCAGCCTGTTCGCAATATCATGACCCCAAAAGAAAAATTGGTGACAGTCAAAGAAGGCGAGCCCACAGAGAATATTAAACGTTTGCTACACGAACACCGCATCGAAAAAGTGATTGTTGTGGATGACAATTTTCAATTAAAAGGCTTGATTACTGTCAATGATTTCACCAAAGCTGAAAACAACCCAAATGCTTGCCGCGATAGCAAAGGTCGGCTACGTGTTGGCGCGGCAGTGGGTACGGGCGCAGATACCGAAGCCCGCGTTGAAGCGCTCATCGCTGCCGATGTGGACGTGATTGTCGTAGATACCGCACATGGTCATTCAAAAGGCGTCATTGATCGCGTGGCTTGGGTGAAAAAGAACTATCCAAACATCCAAGTGATTGGCGGTAATATCGCCACCGCTGATGCGGCACTCGCTTTGCGTGACGCGGGTGCCGATGCTGTCAAAGTGGGTATCGGTCCGGGCTCTATCTGTACCACGCGTATTATCGCAGGTATTGGCGTGCCGCAAATTTCAGCGATTAGCAACGTGGCTGATGCGCTAAAAAATGACATTCCTCTGATAGCCGATGGTGGTATCCGTTTTTCAGGCGATATGGCAAAAGCGTTAGCAGCGGGTGCCTCTTCTATCATGGTGGGTTCTCTACTTGCAGGTACTGAAGAAGCGCCAGGGGAAGTGGAGCTATTCCAAGGTCGCTACTACAAAGCCTACCGTGGTATGGGTTCGCTAGGTGCGATGTCAGGACAAAACGGTTCATCCGATCGTTATTTCCAAGACGCCAAAGAAGGGGTAGAAAAATTGGTACCCGAAGGTATCGAAGGTCGCGTCCCTTACAAAGGTCCAATGAACGGTATCATCAACCAATTAGCCGGTGGCTTACGTTCGTCAATGGGTTATACAGGCTGTGCCAATATTGAAGAAATGCGTAGCAAACCACAGTTTGTGCGTGTGACTTCGGCAGGTATGAAAGAATCTCACGTACATGACGTACAAATCACCAAAGAAGCCCCTAATTACCGTGTAAACTAAGTGATAGGTTGATTGCGCTAAAACTGGGTTAACTACCCAGTTTTTTTATAGCCCAATTTATCGCCCAAAGTTTTTATAGCTTAAAGTAACGTGTTGCGCCATCACCCATAAAAACAAACAGATGTCGCAACATGCGTGAAATTTTGCTATGCTAAAATTTTATATTCTTATAACAACGGGCGACAAAGGAGAATTAAATGAGTTATTTTGGTACTGATGGTATTCGTGGTAAGTTTGGGGAATTTCCGATACATCCGCAGTTTTTAATCAAATTAGGCTATGCCACGGGTAAAGTGCTGCTAGCCAACCAAGCAGCCCCGAACGAAAATCATCGTCCCAATGTCGTCATTGGTAAAGATACGCGGCTCTCTGGCTATGTTATTGAAGCCTGTCTGCAAGCAGGATTTAACGCCGCAGGGGTAGATGTGCATATGCTAGGCACTATTCCAACCCCTGCCATCGCGCATTTGACCCGAAGTTTTCACGCTGATGCGGGCGTGGTGATATCCGCATCCCACAATCCGTTTTATGACAACGGTATCAAATTTTTCTCCAATGAAGGCAAAAAGCTGTCAGATGAAATTCAGCAAGCCATCAATGAAAAAATTGATGAAATCAAAGATATCAATGTCGTCATTGACACCCCAGAAGCGCTAGGCAAAAGTTATCGTGTGGAAGATGCCAAAGGTCGCTATATCGAGTTTTGTAAGGGCACTTTCCCCTATAATCTAAATTTAAATGCCCTAAAAATCGTCGTTGACTGTGCCAATGGCGCAGGATACAGCGTCGCACCCCGTGTATTACGTGAGTTAGGTGCAACCGTCATTGCCATTGGCGATAAACCCGATGGCATTAATATCAACGACAATGTCGGCTCTACGCATCCGGCAAACTTGCAACAAGCGGTGCTTGACCATGATGCCCAAGTGGGTATTGCTTTAGATGGCGATGGCGACCGTATCATCATGGTCAATGAAAAAGGCGAGTTGGTTGATGGTGACGGCATTTTATATATTTTAGCCACCCAAGCAGAGCAACAAGTCGATGGCGTGGTAGGTACCTTGATGACCAACATGGGTCTGCAATTGGCGTTTGATAAAGCGGGCATTGCCTTTGAGCGCGCCAAAGTCGGCGACCGCTATGTCATGCAAGGACTTGAAAAAAATGGCTGGGTACTGGGCGGTGAGTCATCGGGTCATATTTTAACGCTAGATAAAGCCAGTACGGGCGATGCGATTGTGGCAGGTTTGCAAGTGCTTGCGGTGATGGCGCAGAGCAAACAATCATTATCAGAGCTGATGAAGGGTTATACGCAGCTACCACAAAAATTGGTCAATGTCAGATTGGCGCAAAAACAAGATCCCTACACCTTCCCAGAATTGGCAAATGCGTTTAAAGATGCCGAAGAAAAATTGACAGGACGGGGTCGTTTACTGATTCGTCAATCAGGTACAGAGCCATTGATTCGGGTAATGGTCGAAAGCGATGATGAGATTGAGTGTGATATGCTAGCCAATGAACTTGCTGAAAAAGTACGCCAAGTGATGGCGTAAAGTTGACATTTTATAAGGATAAAACATGAGTATTGATTTTACCAGTCAACGATTATCGTATGAGCAAGGCGAGCTTATCGAATCACACTTGCCGGAGCAGCCGTTTAGCTTACTACAAACTTGGGTGCAACAAGCGATTGATGCCAAGCAAGGGGAAGCGTATGCGTTTTCACTGGCGACTTGTGGACGTGATAGGCAGCCAAGTGTGCGCACTTTACTGATGCGTGAAATTATCCAATTGGAAAACGCGGGCATTGGCCTCGTGTTTTATACCAATTACGACAGTGCCAAAGGCTGTGATTTGGCGACCAACCCCAATGCTGAAGCATTATTTTTTTGGCCAAGCCTAGAAAGACAAATCCGTCTTACCGGCGCTGTGCAAAAGGTTAGCCGTGAACAATCTGCTCAGTATTTTCATAGCCGCCCCCGTGACAGCCAATTAGCCGCTTGGGTCAGCGAGCCACAAAGCAGCGTGGTTGCTAGCCGCGAGGTAATGGAAGACAAATTTGCCCAATTAACTGTGCAGTACGGGGACAACCCAATTCCTTTACCAGAATTTTGGGGAGGCTATCTGCTGACGGTAGAAAAAATCGAATTTTGGCAGGGTAGAGCCAATCGTATGCACGACCGCATTGTTTATTCGCTAGCTGACGAGCAATGGGTGATGGAACGCTTATTACCTTAAACTACAAGCCATAAAAAAACACGGTATTTTAAACCGTGTTTTTTTATTTGATAAAAATTAGTTTTGCAGTGAACGCAGTAAACGCACAAACTCAATATACATCCACACCAGTGTTGATAAGATACCAACGCTTAGTACCCACTCATAGCTTTCATCCACCCCTGCGGCATATGCTCGCTCAACACTGTCAAAATCTAATAACAAGCTCAATGACGCAATCACAATCACCAGCAAGCTAAAACCAATACCCACCACGCCACCGCTAAACAAATACGGCAGTGAGCTACCAAATAGGCTAAACCCGATTTGTACCAGATACACCAGCATAATAGCAATCACAGCAGACATCATCACAGAACGAAATTTTTGGGTGACTTTAATCACGCCACTGCGATAAAGCGCCAGCATCACTGCAGCGGTTACAAAAGTTGCGACCAACGCCGTCGGAGCAACTGTGGGAAACTTAATACTCGCAAACAGGGAAATCGCGCCAATCACGATGCCCTCTAAAATGGCATAGGGAATCGCCAATGTTTTAGCTATGTGGGGTTTTGAGATAATTACCATACTCAATACAAAAGCCACCAAGATACTGGCTAAAGCCGCTACACTAACAAAACCTGAAGTGACGCCACTAGCTAGGCAATAGCCAAAAAATCCAACACCCGATAAGGTCGTCAAACCTAACAGAAAAGAGGTTTTTCGGATGACCCCTTTGACCGTCATCGGTGTCGTGCTAACCGCAAGTTCAGCGCGAGATATAATCGGATTTGCCATAAAAATTTGCTCCCAAGAGTTAAAAAATTTCAAAAGTTAGCTATATGTTAATCACCTTAAATTAGCAAATAGCAATGAGTTTGTATACATTAACTGCACAACGAAGGTTAGCAATTTTGTAATATAAAATACTGATTGGGCATAACGTGAGCCAGTAAGCTGTGATAAAATAGTTCAATCTTTATCAGTTAATTTTCTGCTATGACGTCCACACTTATTCCCAATCCTGCCTTTGGGCGTATCGGCATTATGGGTCGTGCCAACAAGCCAAGTGTCATTCAAAGTATCTACCAAATTTGTGACTTTTTTCATGAGCAAGGGTTGCCTTTATTAATTGACCATCAAACGGCACGGTTGCCGGCATTAGATTTTGCACGCCTAGGCGAGATTGCTACGATTGAGCGCAGTTTGCTCGGCGGTGCTTGTGATTTGGTCATTGTGGTCGGTGGTGATGGCTCGCTGCTACATGCGGCGCAAGTACTGGTCAAACACAAAGTGCCAGTAGTGGGGGTGAACCGCGGACGTTTAGGGTTTTTAACTGACATTTATCCTGATGATTTAAACGTAAAATTGACCAGTATTTTACAAGGTCATTATCAGCTTGAAGATCGATTCTTGTTAAAGATGGAAATCCGTCAAGGTGCACATGTGATTTATGAAGATATGGCGCTAAATGACATTGTGCTGCATGCAGGCAAGTCAGTGCATATGCTAGATTTTCATTTAAAAATTGATGGGCTTAATGTCTATCGTCAGCACAGTGATGGTCTGATTGCCTCCACACCGACGGGTTCCACCGCTTATGCGCTATCAGGTGGCGGGCCGATTATTCATCCGAGTATGGATGCCATTTGTCTGGTGCCCATGCATCCACATACCTTATCAAGCCGCCCGATTGTGGTCAGCGGCAACAGCGAAATCAAAATCCGCATCCATAAAGATAACCGCACCCAGCCGATGGTGAGTGCAGATGGGAAACCATCGGTGCCGCTTAACCAAAACCAGCGTTTAGTGATTCACAAGCATCCGAACAAACTCACGTTATTACACCCACCTGGGGTGGATTTTTTTGAAGCTTGCCGTACCAAACTTGGTTGGAATAGCTACGCTGAAGAATTTAGTATGGATAATTAAATAAAAAAGCCACCTGAATCATTCGGTGGCTTTTTTATGAAGAAATATATTAATTAATCAGCCCACTTGCCGAGCGTTTTGAGATAAATCCATCTGGGATTTGGTTATGGTCGGCTTGCCAGCGCTGAAATGCCAATTTGGTATTGGTGCCTACGACGCCATCTGACCCTTTGGTATCATAACCCATTGCCGTCAAACGCTGTTGCAGTTGGCGTACTTCATAAGTAGCAAGTGGCTGCTCATAGCGTGGCCAAGATTGCTGTAAGCCTGGCTGCCCGATGATGGCTTTGGCAAGTAAGCTCACCCCCATGGCATAATTGGAGGAATTATTGTATACCTTAATGGCATCAAAATTTTTGGTTAATAAAATCGCAGGACCCTCTTTACCCGCAGGGAGCCACAATTCTGCCATCGCATCCATGGGCGCATTTGGGGTGATAAATTGAATGCCTAAATTTTGCCAGTCCGCCATGGTTTTTTTGGTACTGACTTGGCGATAATCAAAACCATTTGGTAATCGTACCTCATAGTACGAGCCCATACCACGTTGCCAGCCGGCATTTTTAAGATAGCTTGCGGTAGAGGCTAACGCATCAGCGGTATGCCAAGGGTTACGATGACCATCACCATTGCCATCTACTGCTTCATCTAACCAAGTTTTGGGAATAAATTGGGTATGTCCCATCCCACCTGCCCAAGAGCCGCGCAGTTGCGACCAATCAATATCACCACGCTCAAGCAGCGACAACAGCGCTAGTAGCTGATCCTCTGCAAAACTGCGGCGGCGACCATCATATGCCAGGGTCGCCAAACTATTGACCAGTGATGAGTTGCCTGTGCCTTGACCGTAAGAAGATTCCATGCCCCAAATGGCAGTCACAATAGAGGCTGGCACACCATACTGATTTTCAATGCGATCAAGTAGCGCGCTTTGGCTGGCAAAATTGCGCTGACCCCCACTGACTCGACCACTCGATGCGGCACCATCGATATATTCCCAAGGCATTTTGGCAAATTCAGGCTGTCCTTTATCCAGTGACACCACTTGCTCACTGTAGTTGGCACTTGACAGCAAGCGTTCAACATCAGCACGGGGGTAACCTTTTTGCACAGCGCGTTCAATAAAATCCGATTTCCACTGATAAAAGCTGCTGTATTGATTGGTTGGAACAGTCACAGGTGGCACGGGCGTGACTTTAGGGGGTACTGTAATGACCACAGGGGCAGTCGGCAACGTACCTGGTAATTTTTGGGGTTGGGTTTGAATAGGTGCTGATGAACAAGCTGCCAACAATGCCGCTAAGCTGACAGGCAATGCCAGTTTTTGACCAGCAAAACGATGCGACAAGCAGAGCGATAAAGCGACGATAGACGACGAATATTTAACATACATAGAGCAATAACCTCAATTAATACAAGCCAAATGCGTACAAACATAACAACTGTGGTAAAAAAATTGAATATAGCACAAAAATAGGAAATTTTAATTGTTAAGGAATAATTGATATAAAAATACTACAAAAATTGCGGTAAAAGTATTTGCCAGATTTTGGCAGTTTTGCCAGCGTTTTTTGGAAAATAGGATTGATAATTGGTCAAAAAAGTTTATGATAATCGGTTTATACTAGCTAATTTTGAGGAATAACTATGCTAAAAGTCAATCAATATTTTGATGGCAATGTGGCATCAATCGGTTTTCAAACAGCCACCCTACCTGCGACCGTGGGCGTGATGAAAGTAGGCGAATACGAATTTGGCACAAGTCAATTTGAAACCATGACCGTCATTAGCGGGGCTATCTCAGCACTATTGCCAAACCAAACTGACTGGCAAACTTTTAAAGCCAATGAAACCTTTACCGTCGATGCCAACCAAAAATTCAAGGTAAAAATTGACGAAGAAACGGCTTATCTTTGCACTTACCAAGATAAATAATCAAGATAAATCAGTAATAAAAAAGCGATATCAAATCCATGATATCGCTTTTTTTAACCGAAAAATTTATTGAATATCGCCAAATTTCCCCGCATTAAAATCTAAGATAGCTTGACGGATTTCGGCTTGGCTATTCATCACAAAGGGTCCGTAACCCACCACAGGCTCATTAATCGGTTCACCACTCATCAGCAAGATTTTCGCTCCCGCTTTGCCCGCCGTTAAGCGTACAAAATCGTCGCCCGTCTCGCCACTTTCAATCTCAAAAGTGATTAATTGATTGGCGTGTGCTTGCTGGTCGTGATCAGCGTTGATGATCACATCGCCTTGCATCGACAATAACAACAAATTGTGGGTGCGAGAAATCGCGACTTCTATCGAGCGATTGGGTTCAATACTGATATCCCACAAGTTAATGGGGGTAAAAGTCGTGCCAATGCCGCGTGCCTTATTATCATCCTGTTGGGGGGCTTTGGCATTGATAGTAGGGGTAAACTCCCCAGCAATTACCTTAACTTGTCCTGCATGTAGTCCTTCATCATCATGTAGACTGACCACAGGCATGTCATCATTGGCAAGATGTTGGTATTTGGCAGGCGTGGCTTTATCTTTGGCAGGTAGATTGACCCAAAGCTGTACCATGCTAAAATCACCGCCTGCTTGGCTAAATTCAGGGGAGTGAAATTCCTCATGAATCACGCCATTGCCCGCCGTCATCCATTGCACGTCACCTGTCTTAATAGTACCGCCACCGCCACTAGAATCACGGTGGGAGACTTCACCTGCATAGGCGATAGTTACCGTTTCAAACCCTTTGTGCGGATGTTGTCCGACACCGCGAGGGGCTTGAGCATTGGGTTCAAAATATTGTTTTGCTGCATAGTCGAGCATTAAAAAAGGATCGGTGCGTTTATCACCCACCATGTGATTGAACATCGGGTTGACATGAAAACCATCACCTACCCAATGAGGGCGTGGGGCAGCATGGATTTTGTCAACTTGTCGGTAAGTTTTATTGCTATTTTGCTTGCTATTTTGCATGGCCATGATTTTTCTCCTTATTGATAGCTATAATATAGGAGCAAAAAGGCTATTTTCAAGTATAAATTACATTATATTGGTTATTGTAAATATTAACTAATATAAAAGATAAAAAAAGCAAGGTTAATTGATAACCTTGCCCTCATAGATTATTTAATGATTTTAATCATCAAGTTCTGACCAACGTGCCATTTTTTCAAGTAGCAAATCATCAATCTCGTTGAGACGTTCACTGGCTTGGGTAGCGGCTGCCATATCACTCACAAACCAGCTGCCATCGGCTAATTTGTCTTGAAGTTCAGCTTGCTCTTGCTCGAGTAGCGCGATTTCATTGGGGAGACTGTCTAATTCACGCTGTTCTTTGTAGCTCAGTTTTTTCTTCACCGTATCAGTTTTTGGCGCATCAGTGTTAATGGCTTCTTTGGGCTTTGCTGCTGTCTTTTCTGATTTGTCCGCTTTGGGTTTAATCGCTTGTTCACGGGATTTTTGCGTCAAATAGTCTTGATAGCCGCCCACATATTCTTTGACAATACCATTGCCATCGCTATCTTCATCAAAAACCCAAGTTGATGTTACGACATTGTCCATAAAGGTACGGTCATGGCTAATCAGTAAGATGGTGCCATTAAAGCTATCGACGGCTTCTTCTAACAGCTCTAGGGTTGCCATATCTAAGTCGTTGGTCGGCTCATCAAGTACCAAGATATTTGCAGGTTTTAGTAGCTGTTTGGCTAGCAAAACGCGGTTACGCTCACCGCCTGACAAGGCTTTGACCGGTGTTCTGGCGCGTTCTGGGGCAAATAAGAAATCTTGCAAATAGCCGATGATATGTTTCTTTTTACCCGCCACTTCTACAAAATCAGAACCTTCCGCGACGTTTTGTACCACGGTCGCTTCTAGATCAAGTTGGTCACGCAGTTGGTCAAGAAAGGCAATTTGTAGATTGGTGCCTAATTTTACTGAGCCAGATTTGGTGATATCAGGCTGTGGAATATCCAAAATCGCATGAATGAGCGTGGATTTGCCAACACCGTTTTTACCGATAATACCAATACGGTCACCACGCATGATGCTGGTGTTAAAATCTTTTACCAAGGTTTTATCACCATAACCTAGATTGAGATGTTTGACATTGGCAACCAATTTGCCGCTATTGTCGCCATCGTTCATGCTGATGTTAACTTGTCCGACTTGCTCACGGCGGGATTTACGTTCTTCACGCAGCGCCTTTAACGCGCGCACGCGACCTTCATTGCGGGTACGGCGCGCTTTGATGCCTTGACGAATCCACACTTCCTCTTCAGCCAGTTTTTTATCAAAATTGGCATTGGCTTTTTCTTCGGCACTCAGTTGTTGTTCTTTAAGTTCTTGGTAGCGGGCATAGCCTTTATTGACATTGCCTGCTTGCTTGGTGACGTCATAACTGCGTAGAATACCGCGGTCAAGCTCGACAATGCGGGTGGCGATTTTGTCAATAAACGAGCGGTCATGCGAGATAAACAGCAGGGTTAATCCTTGCGCGTTTAGCAAAAATTGCTCAAGCCATTCGATACTTTCGACATCCAAATGGTTGGTCGGCTCGTCAAGTAGTAGCACATCAGGTTTGGTAATCAGCGCACGCGCAAGCAGCACACGGCGTTTGCGACCGCCCGATAATTCACTAATATCGGCATCGCCGTCCAAATTCATCATGGACAGCATGGTCTGTACTTCGCGGGTCAAGTCCCACCCATGGGCATCATCAATTTTATGCTGCAAATCTGACATTAATTCGCAGGATTTCATGTCACCGCTAGCGCATTTGTCGCTGGCTTGCTCGTAGGCCGTCAGCCATGTTGCCACGTCACCAGCACCTGCCATAACGATGTCGCTGACTTTGCCCGACGTTTCTGGAATGTCTTGCTCGAGCATGGCAATTTTCAAATTGCCACTGATTTGGAATTCGCCACTGTCAGCCTTGACTTGACCGCTAATGACCTTAAACAAAGTTGATTTGCCTTCACCATTGCGCCCAATCAAACACACGCGTTCGCCTTGTTCGATATTAAAATCAATACCGTCCAAAATCGGTGCAATACCAAATGCTAAATGAATATCTCGTAAATGAATCAGTGCCATAACTTTCTCAAAGTTTAGTAAAAATGTTTGTATAATAGGAAAATGCGGCTATTGTAGCAGACTTTATGGCAAAAAATTGTGGGGAAACTTATGAGGCATTCTAAATGAGCGAAAAAGATAACCAAAAACAGGCAAGCGATGACAATGGGTGGGTTACCATGGTAGAAAAATTAACCCAAGCGTTGATTGATTTACAAACGCAAGTGCTGTTTATGGAAGATACATTGGATAAACTTGATAATATCGTCACCGAGCAAAGCCAGTTGATTGCTGACCAACAACGGCAATTACAGCTACTTTATCAAAAATTGGAAACTCAAACGCAAGGCTCACAAATTCAGCCGTTTGATTTGTTGAGCGATAAACCGCCGCATTATTAACCTAGTCTAGTGGTCAATGCATATTGAGAATAAAGGATATCGGCGAACTCGGATTCAGTCACTTCCCCGATAACTAAATCTCGCATCGCATCGGCTAACAAAATGTGGTCAATCGTGATTTCAAAATCATTTAATGACAAATATTCTAAAGCAACCGCAAGACCTGTTCGTTTATTGGCGTCAGATAATGCATGAGCTACAGCGATACTTGTTGCATACTTCGCTGCAATCTCAAAAATATCATTAAGTTCACCATATACAATGGCATTATCAATTCTCGCTAAAGCACCTTGTAATTTGCCAATGTCTGCTTGCCCCTTCATACCTTTTTCTGTTGAAAGGATATAGGCATTTATTTCAATAACCCGCTCAAATGGGAAAAATATTAACTCCATTACATATCTGCTAGGCGTTTAAAGGTTTTGTTATGAGTGCGTAGAACTAGTTTGGTTTCCGATTTGATAATTTGCATACCATAAATACCTGACAAATCAAGTTTTTTAGTGGGCTTAATGGCCGGACGTTCTACGATTTTGACGCCATATTTTTCCAATTTTTCGCTCATGTTTAGACCCTAATTTCATCAACAAAAAAACCGCTACAAATTCATTATAGCGGTTAATTAAATTTATTCAAATGCTAAAGGCTTAATCATTCAACTGGCGAGTGGGTAATACATCCTTAATGGCGTCACGTAAATCATGCATCGCTTTGACTGTGGTATCCCAATCGATACAGCCATCGGTAATAGACTTGCCATATTCAAGCTGGCTCAAATCCGCGGTCAAATCTTGACGACCGCCTTTGAGATGACTTTCAACCATCATCCCAATAATCGAGCGATTACCGTGTTTGATTTGCTCAGCGATATTTTGAATGACCATCGGTTGCAGGTAAGGGTCTTTATTTGAATTGGCATGGCTTGAGTCAATCATGATTTTGCCTGAGACTTTACCTTTAGCAAGTTCATTTTCTGCTTGGGCAACGGCACTGGCATCATAGTTGGGTTTGCCATTACCGCCACGAAGCACCACATGACCGTATGGATTACCTTTTGATTGAATGATAGACACCAGACCATCGGCAGATAGACCTAAAAAGCTATGACCAGATTTGACCGCTTGCATGGCATTGACCGCCACTGTCATACCGCCGTCTGTACCGTTCTTAAAGCCGACTGGGCAAGACAGACCTGAAGACATCTCGCGGTGAGTTTGACTCTCAGTGGTACGTGCCCCAATCGCTGACCAGCTGATTAAATCTTGGATATACTGCGGTGTATTGGGATCAAGCGCTTCGGTTGCACAAGGTAAGCCTTTTTCATTCAAATCAAGCAGCAGTTTGCGCGCAACACGCAAGCCCTTATTGATATCAAAGCTATCATTCATGTCTGGGTCATTGATTAAGCCTTTCCAGCCCACCGTGGTACGAGGTTTTTCAAAATATACACGCATCACGACATAAATACTGTCTTCAATTTCTTTGGATAAAGCCAACAGTTTATCGGCGTATTCATGCGCAGCGTTGACGTCATGAATCGAGCAGGGACCAATCACCATCAATAAACGTTTGTCTTTACCGTCTAAAATATTACGCACGGTTTCGCGACCTTTGGTCACCGTCTCGATAGCTTTGGGGCTCAATGGTAGTTCGTTTTTTAATTCCGCAGGCGTCACTAGCGGTAAAATTGCTTCAATATTCACATTATCTACATCAGCGATATCAGTTTTGGCAAAAGTTGTCATAATTCTCACAGGCTGTTGGCAAAAATTTAAAAAATCACTATAAACCAAAAAAATTATAATGTCATTACTTGAGTCAGTAGGAAAGCCTACTTTTAGTTTGGCAGTTGATAAAATTTTTTGTCAATGTTTAAACTTTGTTTGGATATCTGCATATCCTACAAAAACAGTATAACAACTATTGTATCAGCATACTAGTACAAAATAACAAATAACTGTCATTTAAATTTTTTGATGGTTTTACTTTTCATCTGTTTACCCCTAAAATATTTTTTTAAAATGATAACCAAACAAGGCTGTTTAATCCCATGTACGCTAACGCCCCTGCACAAACCATTTCAGACCTTGCTGCAAACGCCACACTCGCAACCGATATTGCTAACCCAAGCACAGCCAACTTTTATAACGTCAGCGAAGCGAGCTTTTCTAACCTAAATGAAGAGAACTTGCCGCAAAACGTTGCTAAAACTAAGTTTCAGCCGATTGTCATTGGTATCGTAGCAGGCGAAGTCTCAGGCGATGCGCTGGGTGCAGACTTCATGCGCCAGATGAATAATTTGCGTGATGACATTGTATGGGTGGGCGTGGGCGGCGCACAGATGCAGGCGCAGGGGCTTAACTCAGTGATTGACATGTCTCGTTTGTCGGTGATGGGCTTGGTGGAAGTGGTCAAGCATTTGCCAGATTTGTTTAAAGCACGCGATGAAATTTTGGCGGCTTTCAAACAAAATTCAATCGATATTTTTGTCGGTATTGATGCCCCTGATTTTAATTTGCGATTGGGGGAGCGGTTAAAATCAGCGGGTATTTATTGTGTGCAATATGTCAGCCCATCGATATGGGCATGGCGGGAAGGGCGAATTGAGAAAATCAAACGCGCGACCAATTTGGTGCTGTGTTTGTTTCCGTTTGAGTTGTCTGTCTATCAAAAACATAATCATCCCGCCGTGTGTGTCGGGCATTCACTTCTCAAGACCATTGATGACAATTTGCTTACAACGCCTATGGATGAGCTGCGCCGTGAGTTGATTTGGGATAATCCCACCTATCATCAGTTTTTTGTCAAAATGGGCGAGCTTGAGATGAGTCATCTCATTGCAGTGATGCCAGGCTCAAGACGCAGTGAAATCGATGCGATTTTTCCAAAAATGCTTAAAGCGATTCATCAACTGTTGATTATGGATGATAAGCTATGCTTTATCGTACCAACGGTCAACCAACATCTACTGACTATCGTAGAGCAATATCTAGAAGCCCAATCAGCGCAGGTGCGCCATCATGTCACAGTGAGCTGTGATGAAACACAAGCGGATTTTAGCCAACGGGTGATGGCGGCGTCAGACTTGGTGCTGCTGGCATCGGGTACCGCCACGCTTGAAGCCATGCTACTGGGTAAACCGATGGTGGTGGTATATTCACTCAATAAAATGACCTTTTGGCTGGCAAAACGGCTGGTCAAAGTGCCGTATGTGGCACTGCCTAATATTTTGGCAGGTCGAGAAATCGTACCAGAATTGCTACAAGAAGACGCCAACCCAGACAATATTTGCCGTGTGGTACAGCAATCATTAAAAGTTAAAAATTATAACGAGCAGCTGCGAGATTTGCGGCAAACGTCAGAATGGCTGCGTGAGCAAAGCAACATCAATCCCGCCAATGCGGTGATTGATAATTGGCTGACGTGGAAAAAACAGTAAAAATCCCATACGAAATTTGACGCTTTATCAAGTTGGGCGCGGTGATATTGACGGCAAATTTACGTCCAATCTTCTGAGGTGAATGTTGCCATCAAGTCATGGGCTTTGGTTCTGGCATCAAGCACAGTCATAAAGGTATAAGCGCCAATGAATTTACGGCTAATAAACATCAGCTCTTTAGGCGGCACGCTAAAGGATTTTGAGGTCGCTGATTTGCTGGCAAGCTTAATGACACGGTTATGTAAATCACTTTCCGCCCAAATATAATTGCCATGTACATCCAGTACATTCGGTGGAATCGTCGGATTACGACTTGGCAAACTAAAGGGTTCACTGGCAAGCAAACATAGCTCTACCATATCATTTTTCACCGAATCACTAAGATTAGCAAAGAATTCAAAATGCTTGCCTGCTTGATCAATCGCTTGGCGCATTTTGCTACGGTCGTGAAAAACCCCTGCCAACAGCAAATTACGGGCGATGAGTAGCAGATTGTCATCAAACTGACGAATGGCGCCAAAGTCCAATAACACCAATTGGTCAAGCTGTGTATCAGGCTTTTGTGCAAGGCGAATCAGATAGTTGCCAAAATTGGGGTCGGTCTGCATATCCCCCCATTCAAAAATCTCACGCAGCATAATTTCAATCGAAGCCTGCCCAATCGCATTCCGTCTTTCTTGTGGCAGCGCAAATACTTGCTCATCCAAAATCGACACGCCATCTTCATAGGTCATACATAGCAGCCGATCGGTGCTATAAGCTTTGAGGATGCGCGGCACCACATAACGACTATCGCCAGCAAAACGCTGAAAAAATAACTCAGTGGTATCTGCTTCTAGGAGGTAGTTGACTTCATGATGCAGCAGGTCACGAATTTCTTCAAACCACGCATCGAGTTGGCGGGTTTGCGGGACAACATTCGTCACTTTAAGCAGTTGGCGGAACAAATCCAAGTCACTGTCTACGGCATCAGCGATATTGGGATATTGCACCTTAAACACCACTTGCTCGCCCGTGGCTTTATGAACTGCTCTATGTACTTGCGAAAGTGAGGCGGTGCCAATTGGGGTATGGTCGATATCAAACTCATGGATGGTATCGCCCAATTCGGTTCGTAGCGCTGATTCGATAATTGACCATGAAAAAGCAGTCGTCTGGCTGTTCAATGTCTGTAAGGCTTCTGTGATTTCGGGGGGCAAAAAATGCTCCCCGTACAGGGCTAACATTTGACCGATTTTGACCACTGAGCCTTTGAGTTTACCCAGCTCATCCACCAAATATTGGGCTTGCTCACGCATAAAAGCTTGTTTTTGTACCGCTTTTTCTTCCTTTGACTTAAATAATCCAAAGGCGCTATTGGTCGCCCATCGTCTGCCGATATTGAGCGATGCTTTGGCAATCGATAACCGACGGTCAAGCGCCGAGGTTTTGAGCTGTTCAAGCGGTTGGTTATCGTAATTTTGCGGATTTGCCATACAGGGTGCCTAATGTTTTTGAAAGAAAAAGCCAAATAAAAAGCAAATCATTTTAACACATGATTTGCTTTGATTGTTGTTACCGATTTTTAATAAAGTGGATTAAGACTTGCCGTAACCACTTGGCGTAAGACAGTGGCTAGATGTCTAAATGCCATCTTATTGGTTGTTGGTTATTCGGCGCTAGATTGAATAGCGCGCCAACCGATATCACGGCGATATTGCATACCATCAAAGCTAATAGCGCCACAAACTGCTAAGGCTTTGGTTTGGGCATCCAAAATATCGTCACCGAGCGCCGTCACGCAAACCACACGGCCGCCATTGGTGATAATTTCACCATTATCAAACGCTTTGGTACCTGCGTGGAAAACTTTGACATCCATATCCGTTTGCCCATACTGAGACTCAAGCGTTGGTAACCCATGGATGACATCGCCGTTGCTCGCGCTTTCTGGATAGCCTTTGCTAGCCAGTACCACACCTAGGGCAGGACGCTCATCCCACTCGGTTTGTTTGGGAAGATTGCCATCCAACCCTGAGGCTATCAAGTCAACCATTGAGCCTTTTAGGCGCATCATAATGGGCTGTGTTTCTGGGTCACCAAAACGGCAGTTAAATTCAATCACATAGGGGTCATTGTGGTCATCAATCATCAAGCCTGCGTACAAAAATCCCGTATAAGGTGTGCCATTGGCGTTCATGGCATCGACCACTGGCTGAATCACACGGGCAATCACCTTGTCATGTACTTGCTGCGTCACCACGGGGGCAGGTGAGTAAGCACCCATACCGCCTGTATTAAGACCGGTATCACCTTCGCCAATACGTTTGTGATCTTGGCTGGTTGCCATCGGTAAGATATTGTTGCCATCTATCATACAGATGAAGCTGGCTTCTTCGCCTTGCAAGAACTGCTCAATCACCACACGGCTGCCCGCATCACCAAATTTGTTGCCCGATAACATATCATTGATGGCGTCAATGGCTTCTTGTTCGCTCATCGCCACAATCACGCCTTTACCTGCGGCTAAACCATCGGCTTTAATGACAATCGGCGCGCCTTCGGCTTTCACATAAGCAATCGCTTGCTCGGCATCGCTAAAAGTTTGGTATTTGGCGGTAGGAATATGGTGTTTTATCATAAAATCTTTGGCAAAGGCTTTTGACCCTTCAAGCTGCGCGCAATACGCCGTGGGTCCCCAAGCTTTGATACCTGCTTTTGTTAAGTCATCGACCATACCTGCCACAAGTGGCGCTTCAGGACCAACCAGCACAAAGGCAATGTCATTGTCTTGGCAAAATTGAATCACCGCCGCATGGTCTTTGACGTTTAAATCGACATTTTGTAGTTTGTGTTCAAGCGCTGTGCCCGCATTGCCGTTGGCAACAAAAACCGTGCTAACTTTGCTATCTTTGGCGCATTGCCATGCCAATGCGTGCTCACGTCCACCTGTGCCGATGACTAAAATATTCATATTGTTTCCTTAAAAATGTAAAATAGCCGTATGGTAGGCATTGTAACAAATTTTGGGAACTAAATTAAATGACAAAGCATTTTATTATTGGCGTAGATGAGGTCGGGCGAGGTCCGTTATTGGGGGATGTGGTGGTTTGTGCGCTCATCTTCGATAAGGCGATTTTATCTATCAAAGAAGATAGCCTAAGCACTGATTTACACACGGCTGATAGTGTAGGTATTAGCCACAATCATCCGCTAAGCGCGCTAACTGACTCCAAAAAACTGTCAGAGAAAAAACGAGAAGCGTTATTTTCCTTGATTGAACAAACGGCGAGTGCGCATCAGGTTGTCAAAATTTCTGCCAGCTTAATAGACCAGCTCAACATCTTACAAGCGACATTACTAGGGATGAAACAAGCGGTAGCAGGCGTGATGGCGCAAATGTTAGCGCAATACCCAACGGCGACCTTTAGCGTCATGGTGGATGGCAATAAACTGCCCGTGTTGTTTGATTTGCCCAATTATCAGCAAATTACGCATGAGCAAGCGATTGTGAAAGGGGACGGCAAACATGCGTGTATCAGTGGCGCCAGTGTAATTGCCAAAGTGACGCGTGACAGAGACATGGTGGCGTTGTCAAAGTTATATCCTGATTATGGCATTGAGCAGCATAAAGGCTATCCCACCGCCGCCCATATCCAAGCGATAGAGCATTACGGTATTTTGCCCATGCACCGCAAAAGTTTTGCCCCCATCAAACAGAGGATTTTAGACAAAAAAGGTGAACATACAGTCAATATCCGGTAGTAATGAGTGCAGGTCTAAAGTCGCCTTGTGAGCGAGTTTAACTAGTAAGGTGTGCTGAGCATGACAAGTAAAAAGATGGTCTTGCTCGCAGACCTGCAAGCTGTGCCCGATTTGTTTTCAACCTCTCGGTGGACAGCGCGCCAAACAAGGTCTGATAGTCGCCCTGTATGTTCAAATCCATCATAGCAAATTGTAGGCTTTTTTCAAACTAGCTTATACTAAATCAATCTGCCAATTAGCGGCTTGCAATTGGATATTTAAGTTTCTGAGTTTGACCGCTATGTCATCTGCTTGTTTTTGCAGTCTGACGGGTTCAATCACTTTTTGCCATTTGATTTCTCGATAGCTATAACGATCGCCTTCCGTCTTAGCATTATCAATCGCAGTTTGCAGCAGGCGATGGCGTTCGGCAAGTTCATCACGCTTGACTAAAGTGCTGAGCATGGTTGAACCATCGGGCATGACAGCGATGGCATTGGTGCGATGGATATGGTCGATTAACGCATACAGCTCGCTCATGACTTGATTGGCTTGCAGCAACAGTTCATTCGGGTTTTCACTTGGGGTATCGCCGTCTTGGACTTTGACGTTTTCAGCAATGCGCGATTTCAAGCTGGCGAGCTTTTTTTGCATATCGGCACGTCGTAACAAAGCTTCTGCAAGTTTCATGGTTATCTCCTGATTGGTCAATTTAGTGGGTCAATTTAAACGTTAAAATCATATAATTGGGTTAAAAATTGGGTAGGATAATCTGTAATCACACAATCGACGCCCATCTCAATCAAGCGTTTTGCCACATCAACCTCATTTACCGTCCAAGCGGTGACTGTTAAGCCATAAATTTTGGCAATTTCCAACAGGGCTGGGGTGATAAGCGCATAATAAATGCCCACTTGGCGACAGCCTAACGCACAAGCGCGATTAAAGGTTTGCAATATTAAGTTTTTACCCGCTGCATCAGGCGTCGGTAAAAAAGCAATTTGGCTTGCCAGCGTGGTTTTGGGCTCAAGTGTTTTAGGCTCAAGTAACAAGCCTGTCGGAAAGTGAAAATTTAAAAATTGCTGTTGGTTTTGAATTTGGTACAAAATATCGGTATCAAAACTGGTCAAAGTGACGGGTAAAGCTTGCCATATTTCTTGTGATAATAGCCTAAGCAGATTTTTAACCAACAAGGCTGGCTGGGTTTTAGCATGGGTTTTGATTTCCAGTTCAATATGGCGAAAGTGTTGCAAATAGGGTGGTAAATCGTCTAGCAACAATACATGATGTTTTAAAAACCCTAGTTCAAAACGTTGGGAAAAACGCCCATAGTCCGATTGCACAATGGCGTCTAATTCCGCCCATGTTTTATCAGCAATCCACGATTGTTGTTTTGCCAGCCGATTTAAGGTTTCGTCATGTACCACCACAAATTTGCCATCGGCGGTCATTTGGACGTCAAATTCAACCCCATCAAGCTGCTTACCATGTTTTTGCAATTGCTGCACGTAGGCAAATCCGTCTTGACAGTTCTCTAGCCGTTCAGCCCGCGCAGCACGATGACCGAGTAAATAATACGTTTGATTTGGATGGCGCATACGATGGCTCGCAATAGACAATAAAATTTTATGACTACTAAAAATTATTACAACTAAATTTTATTATAAATAATAGTGAACAACTAGCCAATTTGCAAAACTTTGCTTTATAATGGCATGGTAATAAATTCTGCGTGAAAGGTGCCTTATGTCTATGATTTTCCCACAAAATACGTTGTCAAAAAAAATGCGTACGCCGTTATTGTTGGCGTGTTTTGCCTTAACCGTCGTGGGATGTAGTCGCAATGAGCAAAAAGACGAGCAAACTGGCAGTGCTGCAAGCAGTGAGCAAAAGACAATTGAAACGTCTGATATTGCCTGTAACAATGAGAAGGCAACCAGTGCCATTCACAGTTATCTGGTCAATCGCATCGACCAGCAAGCCAAAAAACAGTCTGACATCATTCAGCAGCAAGCAGGTACGGTGGTTGATATGACTATCTTGCAAAATGGCTTGTCGCAAGTGGCAATCAACCTAGAGAGCGTGAATGGTAGCAATGGTAAATGCCAAGCGACGGTGTCGTTTAATATGCCTCAAGCGCAGCTCGATAACACGGATAAAATCTATACCCGTCTAAAAATGCCAGTCGCCGCCGAGCAAATCACGTCGCGTGGTTATCAACTACAAAATAGCACGTTGGTGGCAAACAATGTTGGGTTTGGTCTATCAGCCAGTGGCGCCAATTACCAAGTCAATAGCACCACAGGCGACGATGTGATTGGGCTAGTCGGTGAGATTATGGCAAATTCGGCATTAGCGCAAACGCTGACCCAGCCATCTAATACGCCCTTAGCCGGTTCTTCGGCAGGCGCCATACCCGTTGTACCAACAGTGACTAGCAAACCCAGTGTCGCTGCCAACAACAGCCAAAATTCAACGACCAAACCTGTCAAGAAACAAACCACAGAAGAACCAAAAACAGACAGTGAAAAAAACGACAGCGAAAAAACCAAGACTGACGTGACCACCACATCAGACAAGAAAAACACAGCATCAGATAGCGCGGATAAAAAATCGGTGAAAAAATCTGAGTCAACCACCTCAAATGCTGATACCAAATCAACCGCTACTAAGTCAGCGGCTAGCACAAGTACAGACAAATCGACCAAGTCAGTATCGCATGAAAAAGTCCCAACCGACACCAATGTCAAATTAACCATTGAAGAAAAAAACGAGCAATACTAACGTAAACCACTGTTAGATGATGTGTTTAACGTATATCACCCAGTCATCAATTTGTTTTAGCATGTTTTGATGTAGTAATGTGACTAAACATAAAACAAATTGATGCGTCAATTCTCTGCCTGCCACCATAAGGATATGAACATGGCCCATTTTGCCCCACAAATCGCTGTTAAAGCTACCTATATGCGCGGTGGTACATCAAAAGGTACTTTTTTCAAGCTTGATGACCTACCTGAACGCTGCCAAACCCCAGGGCAAGCCCGAGATAGTTTTTTACTGCGGGTGGTGGGTAGTCCAGATCCGTATGGTAAGCAAATTGACGGTTTGGGAAATGGCTCATCATCAACCTCCAAAGTGGTGATTTTGTCAAAAACAGACGTTGCCGATCATGATGTGAATTATTTATTCGGTCAGGTCGCCATTGACAAAGCGATGATTGATTGGTCAGGTAACTGTGGAAACTTAACCGCTGCGGTCGGTTCATTTGCGATTGCCAATGGGTTGGTGGATGCCAGTAAAGTGCCCCAAAATGGCATTTGTGAAGTCCGAATTTGGCAGCAGAATATCAGCAAAACCATCATCGCGCATGTACCCATGGCCGATGGTCAGGTGCAAGAAACGGGCGATTTTGAGCTAGATGGTGTGACTTTCCCAGCAGCCGAAGTCAAAATTGAATTTATCGACCCTGTGGACAGCGATGGCGATATGTTCCCGACGGGCAACTTGATTGACAAACTTAATGTACCTGAAATCGGTGAATTTGACGTCACGATGATCAATGCGGGCATCCCAACCATTTTTTTAAATGCCAAAGACTTAGGTTTTACGGGCGCTGAGCTGCAAAAAGATATCAACAGTAACCAAGAAATTTTGGCTAAGCTTGAAAAAATCCGTGCCCATGGCGCAGTTAAAATGGGACTGATTGCAGCGTTAACAGAAGCTCAAACCCGTCAGCATACCCCAAAAATTGCTTGGGTTGCGCCACCCGCTGATTATACCGCCTCTAGTGGCAAAGCAGTCAAGGCAGGCGATATTGATTTGCTTGCCCGCGCGATGAGCATGGGTCAACTGCACCATGCCATGATGGGTACAGCCTCGGTTGCGATTGGCACCGCAGCGACCATTAAAGGTACGCTAGTCAACCAAGCGGCCGGTGGCAAAGCGTTGTCTGAAGTACGCTTTGGTCACCCATCAGGCACGCTACTGGTCGGGGGTGAGTCCTCGCAAGTGGATGGCAAATGGCAAGCCAAAAAAGTGTCTATGAGCCGTTCAGCGCGCCGTCTGATGGTGGGTGAGGTGTATGTGCCTGGCGATGCGTTTTAATCGACAAATCATTCACAAGCCAACTTATAGCCCAATACCTAAGAGCCTAATAACTAAGTCCCCAATACCTAAGAGCCCAATAATGACAGATAAGCACTCACACTGGATTGAACTGACGCACGCACCTAGCCAAGGGGTAACCGTGGTTCAAACCCTATCTGGTTGTGGGTTTATGCCAAGCATTTCAAGCAATTTAAGCAATGATGCAGTGGGGCAGTCTAGTTTGAATGCTATGTATGGTCAATTTAATCTAGGCTTGCATGTAGGGGATGATAGCATGCAGGTGCATCAAAATCGTGCGCACTTGCTGCAATCCTTGCAACAATATCATCCCGCATTAAACAGCATTCATTGGCTTAATCAAATCCATGGTAATGACGTTTATCAGGTTACCGATAAAATTGGCACAGCAGCGATATCTGCTGATGCGCATATTACTCGTTTGCCTAATGTTGCCTTAGCGATTATGACAGCAGATTGTGTACCCGTCATGATAGCCACCGATGCAGCAGATGATAACAAGCTGATTGCGGCGATTCACGCTGGCTGGCAAGGTCTTAGCAAAGATATCATTGCAAAGACCGTACAAAAAATGGTACACCAGTTTGACTTTGCAGCGGGGGACAATGCGACTGCCGAAATGCAGAAGGTCACTCGTGGGTGGCACGCTTGGATAGGCGCTAGCATCGCGCAATCAAGCTATGAAGTGGACAGTCGTGTCAAAGATGCCGTGTTATCAGTGTTAAACGTATCTGAGGCTGTCGCTACCCAGTTGTTTCAACCAAATGCTGATAAGGTCGGTCATTATTTTGCCGATTTGCCTGCAATAGCAGAATTACAGCTCAAGGCTTGTGGTATTCATCAGGTGCATAAAAGTGGTTTAGATAGCCATGGTGATGCACGATTTTATTCGTATCGTCGGCAAACCCAGCATCAACTACCTGCAACAGGTAGAATGGCAACGCTGATCTTCATGGATTAATTCAATCATAAAAAAAGGCAGTATGTTAATCAATCATACTGCCTTTTTTATGCAAGCTAAATTATTGCATGATTTTAACGTAAGCTTGCGCTCTTAAATCCTGCATCCAATCGTCTAGCGCTTGCGGTGCCATACGTTGGTATAGGATTTCACGCGCCATGTTTTTACGATAGACATCACTCACATCTTTTTGGCGTTTTTCATCGACTTTAAGAATATGCCAGCCAAATTGTGATTGAAAGGGCACAGAATAGTCATTTACCGACGTTTTTTTCATCATTGCTTCAAAGCTTGGTACCATATCACCTTCACTGACCCAGCCCAAATCGCCGCCGTTGCTGGCGCTTCCTGGGTCTTTTGAGTAGGTGCTTGCTAAGGTAGCGAAGTCCTCACCTTGACGCAGTTTTTCATAGATAGTGTCGATCTGCTGTTTTGCCATGTCAGCCGGTAGGGCAGTCGATGGGCTGATTAAAATATGGCGGGTATGCCATTGATCGATGATTTTTTGCTGACCGCCGCGTTTATCTACGAGTTTAATCACGTTATAACCTTCTGCCGTGGCAATCGGGTTGGTGACTTGCCCGACTTCAAGGGCGGTGATGTTTTTTGACAGTTCTGTCGGTAACTCTGCCGCGACGTGATAGCCCATATCGCCCCCTTGAATTTGCGCGTTATAGTTGGTTTGCGCGTCAGTCATGATTTGCTCAATATTGGCATTCTCAGCTTGCAAGTTTTTGGCAATTTGGGTGGCTACGGTCAGCGCTTGTTTTTTTTGTTTGTCGCTGGTTTTACCCGTGGCATCGGCTACAAAAGGCACGCGAATATGTAAGGTGCGATATTGTGATTTTTCTAAAGCGTTGCTCTCTGGTGATTTTAAGAAGTTATCGACATCTTGGTCGGAGATTTTGATGCGGCTGGCAAGTTGCTGCTGCTGCAAGGTTTGTATCGCCAAGTCTTCACTGACTTTTTGACGCAATGCTTGGTAACTACCTGCGCGCTGGGCGTCAAGTTTTTGCTGGAATTCAGCAAGGCTTGCGACCCCATTTTGTTGTGCCAAATTGGTCAACGCAGCATTCACTGCATTCTCCTCAGCCTGCAGTCCTTGGCGTTTGATGATATCAAGCTGAATTTGCTTAGTAATTAGCTGATCCAATACTTGCGGATAAAGTTGCTGTGCGGGTGGTACAGCTTTATTTTGCGCTTGAAGCTGTGCAGAAGCTTGAGCAACCGCGCGATCTAACTGGCTGCGTAAAATAGGGGTGTCGTTGACAATAGCAATCACGCCATCAATGACCTGATCTTGCGAGTTGCTAGTGACGACAGGCGTTGGCTTGGCTGATGAGTTGGCGACCTCTGATGCTACGGGCGCAGGTTGAGAGACAGCTTTTGCTGTTTTTTGAGTGGTAGGTTTTGAGCCACTGGCTTTAGTGTCAGCTTTGACTGATTTGGCAGCGTTGGTGGTTTTGTTTGCTGTCACAGCTTTGGTTGATTTGCTTGTGGTTTGCGCTGCAGGTTTGGTACTAGATTTTTTGCTAGATTCCACCGTCGTTTTGCTGCTGGTTGTGTTGGTTTTAGTGGTTACCGCTGTTGCAGTCACGGCTTGCGCGCTCAATGTTGGCATAACCAATAGGGCGCCATATATCAAAGCGCTAGTGAGAGCAGATAGGGTGTTACGGTGAAAATTGGGTAAATTATGCATGACAGCATGGTTCATGGCATGTATCCTTAAAATAAAAACCAAAAAATAAAAAAAGTAAATTTGATCACTCAAAAAATTATGGCAAAACAATTTCGATAAAATGGCTGGTCTTTGACCAAGTTTCTTACATCAAGTTTCTTAGATTTAGATGTTGCTAAGTAATGTTGCTAAGTTTGGATCATTTTATACAATAATATTTGCTGGCGTATGTCTGTATCATAATAAATCCTAAAAAACCTCAAGTTTTAGGCAGTTTTTTGCGTAAAAGGCGTTTAGTATTTAGGGTCATAACCCAATACCCGATTACGCATCAAGCTAGCCAGTCGACCGTCACCTTTATTGGATAACCCATTTAAGCTAATTTCTGCCATGATAGCGTGGTCAGCACTGTCTTTATCACTTAATTCATCATAATAACGGCGAGCATAAATCGATAAGCCATAACAACAGCTATCATAAGTAAAGCCCGCTAACACATCACTAAAACGACTTTTCTCATTGTCGTATTGCACAGCCCCTAAAAACTGCCAATTATCATTAATAGGTAAAACAGCAGAGCCTGTGAAAGCAGAGAGGGCTTTTTGTCCAAATATACTCTCATTGCGTTTAATATACCCTAAGTTATAAAGGCTATTGAAAGTTGGCGCATAACGAAATTGGGTATTGATATAGTTTAAATCAGCGTTGTCATCAACCGAGCCATCTAAATCCACCCAAAAATCTTGACGCGGTTGGGTGCTTACTTCAAAGACGGTACCGGTATTGTCAATTTTTAACCCATCATCAGTATTGTCAAGATGTACCCGAATATCACTCAAATAAATTTGTTTACCCACGCTGGCATCCAAGCGAGTCAAACCATTGCGATCAATATAGCGATAATTTAATGAAGGGGTTAGATGATTGTTGTCGGGCAGGCGATCATATCCCAAAAACCATGAATCTTCATACAATTGCGAAAAATTGAGCGATGCCAAACGGGTATTAAAGTTGGGTACGTCAGTCTGGTCTTTATAGGGCGAGTACACATATTTTAGGCGCGGGCTTAATAACTGATAGCCGCCCAAGGAGTCATCAAATTTACCAAACGGGGTGCCTGCTTTAAAAAAATTTAAGCCACTGTCAATACTAAACTGCGGTACAAAAATAGATTGGCTTTTGCTATTTTTATCCAGTCCATTGGCATCGGCTGATTCTTGGTCGAATTGGGTATAAAGGTGCTGTAAACTTATTGACGGGGTCACATATCCCCAAGTCCGCATCATTGGGTAGGCAGCAGTGAGTTTGTTATACAGTCTACCACCGCTTTGCTCAGGCGCAGAGCCATCATCGATTGGGCGTTTAAAATAGGCAAAATCGCTGATACCCGTCAAATCAAATTGGGTCACCCAAGGCACACGATATTTGACCGATAACTGCGGCAGACGGTCATACGGTTTGTCTTTGTCCAAGATTTTTTCTGAATTGGTTAAATTACGATCCAGTGTTTGAAAGGTTTCAATCTTGGCAAGCGCAGTCAAATAGTCATTGTAATAATTGGCTTGAATGCGGCGCGGTAAATTTAATTGAACGGTTTCATCACCCAAGGTCTCAAAATCGTTTAAGAATTTAGGATCTGAGACATACTGATATAGCGCATCAATGGACAGGTTAGGGATATCTTTTGACTGCCAATGATGATTATAATAAAAGCGCTTACGGTCTTCATCATCATATTGTTTGTCGTTTGGCAGATAAGAGCCTGTCAAGCTACCATAACCAAATTTTTCTGTCAGATAGCGGAACTCACCTGTCAACATCGGATTGCGGTCAGTAAAAATGGTTGGCGTGACAGTGGCATCGTAATTTGGCGCTAGATTAAAGTAATAAGGTAACTGTACATTAAAACTCCCTTCTGTACTAAAGCCGCCGCGTGGTAACAAAAAACCACTGGTGCGGCGATCGTCAATCGGAAAGTTAAAATACGGCAGGTACAATACTGGGGTATTTTTGACTTTTAACGTGGCATTATAGGCTTCACCGCGGCCCGTGTCGGTATTGATATCGATGTTTTTGGCATTGATTTGCCAAGTCGGATTGTCAGGCGCGCAGGTGGTAAACATGACATCGTCAATTTCAACGCGGCTTTCATCGACTTTATTAAGCCGTTTGGCATAACCATACGCTTGTAGCGGTACGCTGGCAAACGCCACATCTTTGGCGGTTGCTTTGGTGCTATCCGTTTGGTACGCCAGTTCATCGGCAACGGTAATCAGCCCCCCTTTTGGGCTATCTTTAAGGCTTACACGTGGGTTACCGTCTGTCGATTGGGTGCTTTGCGCGGCATCGACCAACAAAACATTACCTTGAGCGGCTGCAATGCCATCTTGCACGTTAACGACCACTTTATCGGCAGAGATTTGCTGACGACCTTGGTTGATTTGCACATCGCCTGACAATTCAGCGTAATTTTCATTGTCATAATACCCATAGTCAGCCGAGGCATAAATTGGGAAACTGCTATTGGGTTGGTCGGTAGCAGCTGCCGCTAATGCCTGTTGTTGATAGATGGTGGAAGTGGGATATACCCAGTTGCCATGACACATGGCGTCTTTTCGGGTCCCTGCTTTTGATTGCGTGTTTGCTTGAGCACCTGACTGTTGACTATCAGGCGCGAGCGGGTTCAGTAAGTTTGGATTAGAAGTTGGATTAGCAACCGTGGCGTTAGTATCGTCCGTGGTTTGCGGGGTTTTGGGTTGATAAAAGGTTTTGAGCTTTTCTAGACTGGCTTGCTGCTGTTGATTTGGGGTAAAGTTGGGACGAGTACGCGCAGAGTTTGGTTTGATTTGAGGCGCGCTAATCGGTGTGATACCTTGATTGGTGGTTACATCGACAGTAGTGGTGCTGTCTGCTGTGGTGGCGATACTACTATCGGTATCGGGCTTTGCAGCTGAGGTATCAAGGTTTTGTTTTTTAATAATTTGTGATTCAGTGCCCTGTGTCTCGATACTCTGTGACTCAATGTTTTGAGCCGCTGTGCTTTGTGCTGCCGCTGTATCAGTCGATTCCGTAACGGCGGTTGTCGGCAACACCGCAAGTGCTGAGGTTGAATACAAAGTAGTGAACATTGCCCCAAGCGTCATCGCTAAAACGTTGGTATGTCGATAAATTTGGTGTAATGATTGATGCAAGCATGTAGGCTGGGTTGGCAAAGACGAATGTGAAGTTAAACGATTAGAAGTTGACGAAATAGGCGACAATTTCACAGATTTTTTCATTAGACATTTACCAAAGACGCAATATAAAAACCTTCACATCATATCACTAGCGTCATCAATATACTATTGCAAAAGATGTTTAAAATTGCAAACATGATAGACGCCACTTGAGAGATACGCAGATTTTCGGTAGCATAACTTATTTTTATTGAGTAAGCCCACGTTATGAACCATCCTGCCGCACAACTTGCCAACCAAGACCCTTGCGATAGCGCAGCTTCGTCATCAAATACCGAGCCACTTAAACAACAGTCACGTGAACAACAGCTGCACACTTGGTTGACCGAAGTTTTTCAAAATCGGTCATTGCAGCATGAAAAAATACCTGGTGATGCCAGCTTTCGCAGCTATCATCGCTTAACCGTCGACAATCAACACTATATCGTGATGGATGCGCCGCCAGAAAAAGAATCGGTGAAAGAATTTATCGCCGTGGACAATTTAATGGCAGGTCATGTGCATGTGCCAAAAATGATTGCCACGGATGAACAGCAAGGTTTTATCGTCCTTGAGGATTTGGGAAACACGGATTTTGCCGATGTCATTGCCAAGGATTTAACGGATGCAGGCGAGCTGGCAAAAACTGCGCGCTATTATCAGCAGGCAATGCAGGAAATTTTGGCGATTCAAAAGATTGACATCAATGACGCCAAAGCCGTTATCCCAAGTTACGATGATGCCTTGCTGCGCCGAGAAATGGGCTTGTTTAGCGACTGGTTTTTACCCTATATCGGCGTGACGATGACCCCAGACTTAGAGACGCTGTGGCAAGATTTGCAGTCTGATATTATCCAGCAAGTCATCGCGCAGCCTCAAGTGGTGGTGCACCGTGATTTTCACAGCCGTAATTTGATGGTATTAAATCACAGCGATGAGTTGGGCGTGATTGATTTTCAAGATGCTGTCATCGGTGCCTACACCTATGATTTGGCGTCTTTATTGCGAGATGCCTATATCAATTATGATGAAACATGGGTCAACACGCATCTGGCTCATTATCACCAATTGGCGCAAATTGACAAAAGCTTGGCAGAGTTTACTGTGGATTTTAATATCATGAGTATGCAGCGCCATCTTAAGGTATTGGGAATTTTTGTACGTTTGTTTGAGCGAGATGGCAAAGACCGTTATTTGACAAATTTGCCTAAAGTTTTCAATGATTTATTAACTTGTCTAAAAGCTATCACCCAATGGGATGAGCGTCCTACTTTTGATAAGTTTGCTGATTGGATGACCGCCGTTGTTGAACCTGCTTTTCATCAAAAAATCCAAGGATAAAACCCCATGTCAACCACCATCACCCAAGCCATGATTTTATCCGCGGGTAAAGGCACTCGGCTGCGCCCTTTAACCTTGACCACGCCAAAACCGCTTGTCGAAGTCGGCGGGCAACCGCTTATCGTGTGGCATATCAAAGCACTCAAACAAGCAGGTATCACCGATATCACCATCAATGTGTCATGGCTTGCTGACAAACTGCTCAATGCAATCGGGGATGGCAGTCAATACGGTGTCACCATTCATTGGTCGATTGAACCAGAAGAACCGCTTGAGACAGCAGGCGGTATCAAGATGGCTTTGGCTACTGGTAAATTAAAAGACCAGCCATTTATTTTGGTCAATGGGGATGTGTGGACGCCTTTTGATTTTGCTCAACTAAGCCAGCTTCAGTTAAACGATTCGCAGGCTTATTTGCTACTCACCGACCAAGCGACGCATAACCCAACTGGCGATTTTGCCTTAGAAAATGGCAAGGTCAAGGCAGATGGTACGCCAAAATATACCTTTGCAGGGATTAGTGTGATGTCACCAAGATTATTGGATACGGTCAAGGCAGGGGAGACTGCGCCGCTTGCGCCACTACTCAAACAAGCCATGCAAGCCGGTTTGGTAATGGGGGATTTGCTGAGCGATGCGTGGGTCGATGTGGGCACGCTTGAGCGTTTAGAAAATTTGAACCAAAAATTGTCGGCTAACAAGTGATTTGGCAGAAAATTTCATCTTTTGCCATTTTGCTTTTATTTGAAAGCCGAGCAAACTAAACGGTTAAAGCTAAAAAAATGACCCAAAACTGTGATAAAATTTGTCACAGTTTTATTTTTAGCATGTTACATACGACAAAATTTAATTCTGTAATTAATTCTGTAACTAATTCTGTAATATAGGAAAGCCAATGACAACCCCAATTTCTGAACGTCGTCTTGCCAACGCCATCCGTACCCTAGCTTTTGAAGCGGTGCAAAAAGCCAATTCTGGACATCCAGGCGCGCCGATGGGCATGGCAGATATCGCTGAAGTGTTATGGCGTAAGTTTTTAAAGCACAATCCAACCGACCCAAATTGGCTAAATCGCGACCGTTTTGTGCTTTCAAATGGTCATGGCTCAATGCTGCAGTACGCTTTGCTGCACTTGACAGGGTATGACGTTAGCATTGAGGATATCAAAAATTTCCGCCAATTGCACTCTAAAACCCCCGGTCACCCTGAATATGGCTACACCGCAGGTGTGGAAACTACCACAGGTCCGTTGGGTCAAGGGATTGCCAACGCCGTAGGTTTTGCGATTGCAGAAAAAACCCTAGCCGCGCAATTTAACCGAGACGGTCACCAAGTCATCGACCACCAAACCTATTGCTTTTTAGGTGATGGCTGTTTGATGGAAGGTATTAGCCATGAAGTTTGCTCATTAGCCGGTACGCTGCAACTGGGCAAATTGGTTGTGTATTATGATGACAATGGTATTTCGATTGATGGTGACGTTGAAGGCTGGTTTTCAGATGACACCCAAAAACGTTTTGAAGCTTATGGCTGGCAAGTGCAAAAAGTTGACGGTCACGATACCGATGCCATTACCCAAGCGACCCAAAATGCTATAGCTGAAAAAAATAAACCCTCACTCATCATTTGTAAAACCGTGATTGGCGCAGGTTCACCCAACAAGCAAGGCAAAGAAGATTCACATGGTGCACCCCTTGGCGCGGATGAAATCTTGCTTACCCGTCAAGCCCTCAAGTGGGATCACGAAGCCTTTGAACTGCCAGACGATATTTATGAAGGGTGGGATTGCACAGTTAAAGGTCAAGCGCTACAGCAATCATGGGAAAGTGAGTTTGATGCTTATAAAGACGCTTACCCAGAGCTTGCCAGTGAATTACTTCGCCGTGTGAATGGTGACTTGCCAGCAAATTTTGAGACACAAGCCCAAGAATTTATCAAGGCGTGTCAAGATAACCCAGAAAACATTGCAACGCGTAAAGCCAGCCAAAATTCAATCAATGCCTTACAGCCATTATTGCCAGAGCTACTGGGCGGTTCTGCTGATTTGGCAGGGTCAAATCTGACTTGGTTTAAAAATGCCAAAGCGCTCGAAGATGATGCGGCAGGTAACTATATTCACTACGGTGTGCGTGAATTTGGTATGACGGCGATTGCCAATGGTATTGCCTTATACGGCGGCTTTATTCCCTATGTGGCAACGTTCTTGATGTTTATGGAATATGCGCGCAATGCAGTGCGTATGTCCGCCTTGATGAAACAACGCGTCATTAACGTCTATACTCACGACTCAATCGGTCTGGGTGAAGATGGACCTACTCACCAACCTGTCGAGCAGTTGTCAAGTCTGCGTGCTACCCCAAATCTACATACTTGGCGACCATGTGATACGGTTGAGTCAGCCGTGGCATGGGTAGAAGCCTTGAAAGCAAAATCAACCCCATCCGCGCTGATTTTTAGCCGTCAAAACCTACCGCACCAAGCGCGAGATATCGAGCAAGTAGCCAATATTGCCAAAGGTGGTTATGTGCTAGCCAAAGAACAAGGCGAGCTACGTGCCATCATCATCGCCACAGGTTCAGAGATTGAGCTTGCAATGAATGCTTATACTGAGTTGACTGCCGAAGGTTTGGGCGTGCGCGTCGTATCGATGCCCTGTGCTGAAGTGTTTGCCAAACAAGAAATCAACTACCGTGACAGCGTGTTACCACCCCAAGTGCGTGCGCGTGTGGCGGTTGAAGCCAGCCATATCGATTATTGGTACAAGTTTGTAGGGCTTGATGGTAAAGTCGTGGGTATGACCACCTTTGGTGAGTCTGCCCCTGCCAAAGACTTGTTCCCATACTTTAACATCACCACTGATGCGGTCATTCAAGCCGTGAAAGCGGTTGTTTAAGCAATATCATGGATAGTATATATGCTAAAAGAACAACTTGGGTGGATTTTCCACCCATTTTGGTGTTATATGCTTTAAATACATTGAAAAACCTCGATGAAGACCTGTATATACAAGCTAAATCGGGTAATGAATTATCCGCTATTAAACTCTTAACTCAATTGATGACACAAAAGGATATAGCAAGTATCAAGCATTGCTTACAAGGAAAATCTCCTATTATCGCTCCTGTATTAGCGATAGAATTTTTGGGAAATAATAGACTTCCAATGGTATTTGGTCAAATTCTTGCCAATGAGTTAAATCTGCCCATCACCTTTGACATCGTACAAGCTGTAAAAGCGAACCATACTAAGGCTAGTGCTTATGAGCGAATCGTCAGACAAGCTATTTTTACTGGCGAAGTTGAACGTGGTCGAGAATACTTAATCGTTGATGATACAGTGGCGATGGGTGGTACATTAGCAGGACTTAAAGGCTATATAGAAACAATGGGCGGTAAGGTAATTCAAGCAGTTGTATTAACTGGCTATCAATTACCTTTTTTTGATATTGTTCCAACCCAAAAAATGATACAATTAATTCAGCTTAAACATCCTGATTTAGCTCAATGGTGGCAAAATGAATTTCACTTTCCTCTCGAATACCTCACAAGCGGTGAACTCGGGCATTTCAAAAAACCAAAATCACTTGACGAAATCAGAAATAGACTCATTGAAGCAGGACTTCAAAAGAGCCTCTATTAATAGTCAAAAAATTTTAAAGATGACTAAAGTGGTAATAAGATAATCGAGGTTTCATCAATAAGACAAATTTCAGCAAGTACCTGATTATCTCTAATCCGCCAATCGCCGAGCACTAACCGTTGTTTATCGCCAATTTGATGAAGAGCAGGGCGGTGAGTATGCCCATGAATCAGTATATCGGCTTTTTGCAAGGCTTGTCTGACGGCTTGTTCATTGACATCCATGATTTGCAGGGATTTTTTGGCATTATCAGTTTTGCTTTTTTGGCGTAAATCTTGCGCGATTTGTTGGCGTTTTTTGATGGGTAGCGCGAGCAAAATTTTTTTAGTGATAGGATGTTGGATGATTTTGCGAAAGCGTTGGTAACCTTTATCATCGGTGCACAGCGCATCGCCATGTTCTAGGCGAACTTTTTTGCCATTTAATGTCAAATAAAACGGCTCAAAAATCAATTGCCCGCCAAACTTGTCGCAAAATTGCTGCCCAAGCAGAAAATCCCGATTACCATGCATGACAAAAATCTGGCAGTTTTTATCGGATAATGTTTTGAGCTTTGCTATAATCGGTTGAAGCGCATCTATTAGGGTATCTGTATCGGCAACATCATCTCCTAACCAAGCTTCAAACCAATCACCGAGAATAAAAAACTGTTTTAGATTCGGCAATAAAGCCAGTTTATCTAAAAAATCTAAAAAAGCCTGCCCTAAAGGATTAGTGGCAGGCTCATTCATGCTCAAATGTAAGTCACTGATAATAACCTGCGTAATGGCGGAGGGATTATCGGTGACCAAATCTGCAAAACTTTGCATACAAAAAAATTATTTCTCAATTACTTTTGCATGGGTAATCACCACAGGCGTGGTTGGTACATCAGCGTGGAAACCGTATTTACCAGTTGGTACACCTTTGATTTTATTGACAATGTCCATGCCTTCAGTCACTTTACCAAACACCGCATAGCCCCAGCCTTGTGGGTTTTTGCCAGAGAAGTTTAGGAAACTATTGTCTTTTACATTGATAAAAAATTGCGCAGTCGCTGAATGTGGGTCAGAAGTACGTGCCATCGCAATCGTGCCGACTTCATTTTTTAAGCCATTATCTGCTTCGTTTTGGATTGGGGCATTGGTAGATTTTTCTTTCATGTTGGCGTCCATACCACCACCTTGAATCATAAAACCGTCAATGACGCGGTGAAAAATCGTGCCATCATAATGACCTGATTTGACGTATTCTAAGAAGTTTGCCACGGTATTGGGGGCTTTTTCTTGATTGAGTTCGATAACGATGTTACCCATGGTGGTTTCTAATTCTACGTATGGCATATCCATTGTGAGCTCCTAATGGTTTTTATGGTTAAAAAAACGTATCTTGCAATTGTTGTGGCTATCCTAGCGATTTTCAATCAAAAAGTCAGTATTTAGTTTGCAAAGTTGGCAAAATTAAATGTTTCAATTAAATTCATTTAAGTTTTTTCAATGTCAAAAAACTGCTAGAATGGCAGATTAGTTCACCATTTTTGTAATAGGTAAGGGGCAACCAAATGACGGCGACGACCGACAAAAATACAAAAACCGACGATACAGCAGCCAATAGTGAAAAAAATGACTTTATCCGTGCGATCGTACGCGATGACCTTGCTTCGCAAAAATACAGCCAGATTGTGACCCGTTTTCCACCTGAGCCCAATGGCTACTTACATTTGGGTCATGTCAAATCTATTTGTCTCAACTTTGGGCTTGCCAAGGAGTTTGCAGGGCTGTGTAACCTACGGTTTGATGACACCAATCCTGATGCTGAAGATCAGGAGTTTGTCGATAATATCAAAGATGATGTCAAATGGCTCGGTTTTGATTGGGCAGGCGAGGCGCGCTATGCGTCTAGTTATTTTGGTCAATTGTATGATTGGGCGGTGAAATTAATCAAACAAGGCGATGCCTATGTTGATTTGCAAAGTCCTGAGGATATTCGTGAAAACCGCGGCAATTTTGGTCAAGCAGGTAAAAACTCACCTTACCGTGATGCCAGTGTTGAAGAGAATTTGCAACGCTTTGACGATATGAAACTTGGCAAATATGGCAACGGTGAAGCGGTGCTTCGTGCCAAAATCGACATGGCAAGCCCCAATATGAATATGCGCGATCCGATTTTGTATCGTGTCATGCACCAAGCGCATCACCAAACAGGCGATGATTGGTGTATTTATCCCATGTACGATTATGCTCACCCGTTGTCAGATGCCATCGAAGGTATTACGCATTCGATTTGTACCCTAGAATTTGAAGACCACCGTCCGTTTTATGATTGGGTGGTAGATAAAGTGGGCTTTGACAAAGAACCACACCAATATGAATTTGCACGCCTAAACGTAAACCATATTTTGACCAGTAAACGCAAACTCAAAAAACTGGTCGAAGATGACTTGGTGAGCGGTTGGGACGACCCACGTATGCCGACGATTGCCGGTATGCGCCGCCGTGGTTATACCCCTGAAGGCTTGCGAGATTTTTGTGACCGTGTAGGCGTCA
>ERZ500991.46-NODE-46-length-61419-cov-11.161006_pt1 | contig 61419 bp, 66 predicted proteins | sample MGYA00248823_ERZ500991 | MGnify/ENA primary metagenome ERZ500991 (study PRJEB25958, sample SAMN03398537) | human skin metagenome | study: EMG produced TPA metagenomics assembly of the Human Skin Microbiome Metagenome (human skin metagenome) data set. | reverse complement strand
TGCATGTGTTAAGCACGCCGCCAGCGTTCGTCCTGAGCCAGGATCAAACTCTCCAATGAAAAAATATCACCCACCCACACACGCACACACAGCACGCACACAGGCAACAGTGACACCACGAAGAATCCAATACACTAACCCCAAACACTAACCAAAAAATATTCAGTCACATGTCCAGAATCACAAAGGAATCATAAACAAATCCGACACATCCACAACAAACAGATGCATCAAAAACTATTGACTATCAAAGACACACTGTTGAGTTCTCAAACATCACACCCACCACAACAATCCCCACACAAACCATGCAGAAACCATCACAAGGCGACCCGACCAACCCTACCACACCAACCCCGAAACCACAAAACCGCAATCCCGAAAGCCAACCAGCAGAACCAGCCACCACCCAGAACCACTCAAACCACTCCAAGCAGCCCCCGACGGCCCGCCAAACATTACACACACCCCACCACCAACGCAAATCCAAGCTGCTAGCGGCATCTTCACTCAGCCAACTGCCTGCCCGGTCTCCACCCTCCCAGCACCACACCAGCCGCAAAACTCCTCATAGACTCGCCTCGTGACGTGTCGAATATGGTTCCGGCAAACCGGATGCGTAGTCCTTAGTGCGATCACGCTTTGCGTGTCTGCCTCATGCAGCTCTACCACCCCTACGACACCCTTAGACGAGCCGAGCCGCACGGCCTTAGTCCCGTCATCCAAGGTCACTGCTTCGGTATCCCCGCTCGATGGCATTCATACCCGTGTGATCATCAATGAACTTGTCGCGGCGTCAGGCAATGGACCTATCACGAAGGTAGACATCACCAAGACCGCTCTCAGCATCACCGCCCAGATTGGCGGCTCCCCCACGGTCTGGACTTGGCAGAACGGCAAGATCGACTCGTCAGCAACCCAGAGCACCCAGACAGTGTCACGTCCCTTCGATCCCGACGACTTCGCCGTCGAAAAGATGCCCACGATTTTGAGTAAGGCTGCCGATATCTCTGGATCCCATATGAACCAGAACCTGCAGATCGTCGAGTACAACCAAGGTACTGTCCTTATGACAGTCTCAACCAAGCCAGAAAGTCGGACCGTCTTCTTCCGGCCGGATGGATCTGCGATCAACCACATCGACTTCGCGTCGCCTGCCGCCATGGCTGAGGCGTTAACTGATGCTGTCGCTGGTGCTAAGCAGGTCGGGCAGGTCAGCTACCAGCCCGGTAAGGCCATCATGGTCGATACCCCGACGACGACGCCTGGCGTCGTCATGAGGCGCACCCGGTCTGCTGATATGCCCGCATGGGCGGTGCAACGCAAGGGGGACGCATCCGCGACCTTCTCGCCTACCCTGCTGCACCCGAATGTCATCATCCACATCATGAATCTCACGGCGGCGAAGGCCAACCAGAAGCCATCCGACATGGGATGGACGATCACCGAGGATTCGAAGCTTAATGCGCCCGTCCTCCGCGTTGGCGTTAACGGTGTAACTAGGGCTTTCAATACTGACGGCACCGACGTCACCGACGAGGTCAAGTAGCGCCTCGGCTCCTCGACTGATTCAGCCCATCAAGGAGCTAGACCGCCGCCTATGGTCAAGGTGGTTGAATGAAAGTGTGCTCATCACCGCAGTCGGAACGCCAGGCAGTGGGCAGACCCATGCCTTCCGCGTCCGTCACGGGATGAATCCACACGTCGAATTGTGGCGTCATGGACTCGTCGTCAGGGAATACCTGTCTGCCGATCGAGTCGATGATGAGATCGTCGTCACTGCTCACGTGGCACCGCGAACGTCCAGCTCTCAACCCCCTCGCACCCGAAGGGGCGTACCAGATCTCTCTGAGGACCGTCAGGCCGACGAATTAGTTCGTCCATACCAACGCGTTGCCGCCTATGCCGTTGTGCGGTCGCGGCGGGGAGTTCTAGGTACTGAGTGTTCTCCACGTACCGCAGTCCCTGGTCTGTGGGCACTGCCTGGAGGTGGTCTGGAGCCCGGTGAGTCCCCGGCTCAAGCGGTCACCCGTGAGGTCATGGAGGAATCCGGGCAACACATCCGCCTCAATCGCATCATCGACCTGCAATCAGATCACTGGATCGGCCGCTCCCCCGCTGGGGTGCTGGAGGACTTCCACGCCCTGCGGATCATTTACTCAGCCACCAGTGAAAACCCCACTGACCCGTACGTCATTGACGTCGGTGGCACCACCCAATCAGCTCAATGGATCCCGCTGTGGCGCTGGCGCCGGCTGTCCTGGGGAGCCGCAACACGAATGTGTCTGGAGACTCATCTGCACGACGTCCCGAGCACCTGATCAGCCATAACTGTCACAAACTTGACAGCAGGGGGCTTGGTCATCGCGACCAAGCCCCCCTTGCCGTCAACGTCAATCAGCACGGAAGTAGCTGAGAATTCGCAGGATCTCCGTGTAGAGCCACACCATCGTCACTGCAATGCCAAAGGCGGCTCGCCAAGACTCAGAAGCTGGAGCCTGGTTACGCACCCCCTGCTCGGCGTAGTCAAAATCCACGACAAGATTCATGGCAGCCAGAACCACACCCAGCGCTGAACACAAGATGCCGATAAGGCCAAAACTGGAAACGCCAACGGTAATCCCGAACAGCGTCAGCATGAGGTTGAAGAGCATCGCGAGGGCGAAGCCTAAGGTCGAAATAATGACGATCTGACGGAACCGCGGCGTCACCTGGATGTTAAAGAACTTGTAGGCCGCCAACGTCACACCGGCAGCGGCGAAAGTACCCAAGACGGCCTGCACCACGATACCGGGGTAGGAGGCCTCGAAGATGGCCGACAGTGAGCCAAGGACTAGCCCCTCACAGATGCAGTAGAAAATGACGCCACCGACTGGCACCGTACGGCGGGTGCTAACGATTATCGCGGTAATGAACGCCGCAATTGACCCGACGATCAAAGCGGGGCCGCCCGCCACCATGTTCGGTCCGATTAAGGTGAAGCTCAAAGCGCCGATGGCAGCGATGATGAGCAGAACTAGGCCGGTACGGCCGAGGACGTCGTCAAAGGTCATTGCGCGCTCGGCACGCTGCTGCGGGCCGTCATGTGACAGCGAGCCCCACTCACCGCCAGGTTGCCCTGACATGCCGTACTGCGATGGATACCCTTGGCCTGCGTAGGCCGGCTGCCCGTAAGGGTTGCCGTGCGACTGGAAGGCCTCGGCTCGGCTAAAGACCGGGTTGGCCATGTGATCCTCCTGTGAAAACTGTGGTCACATCTACTGTAAACAACGACGCGATGACGCGGAACCTTCCCCGTACCGCGGAACGAGTTTCTAGCGACCGCGACGACTCAGGTCGTACACACTGCGTAGCTGCTCCTGGTGACGTTGAGTACCCCCGACGGGATTCGAACCCGCACTGGGACGGGTTTAAGCCGTCTGCCTCTGCCGGTTGGGCTACGGGGGCCAGGAGCGATTTAGCTCTCCTGCGCCAGCATTGCCAGCGCTATGCCGTCAAGGATATCGGTCTCCGAGACGACGAGTTCACCTGCCGTCACACGGCGGAACACTTCGTCAATGATAAGGGCACCTCCACACAATACCTCTGCACGACGTCGCTTCAGCGGCCCCATCTGTTCAACTTCGTCAACAGTAGACGAAAGCAGCTTGTCCGCCAGGTCGAATATCTGGCTAGCCGCCAGTACTGAATGATGAACCTTGACGCGGTCATACTCCGCGAGGCCCTGGTCAATTGCGGACAGGCTCGTGACCGTGCCCGCGACGGCGATGACAGTACGTGCGGCGGCAACATCGACCGGGCAGGACCCCAGGGCTTCACGAACGTACTTGCGCGCGTCATCGATCTGCTCTGCGGTGGGCGGGTCATCATGAAGGAAACGCTCACGCAGCCGCACCGAGCCGACCTCGAGGCTCGCCTGGGAATCGATAGTGGTTCCATAGCCCAGCACCAGCTCCGTCGAACCTCCCCCACAATCAATCACAAGAACCGGCTCATCGGTTACCTGGACCCCAGACATCGCTCCGGCAAAAGACAAACTTGCCTCTTCTGTGCCGTCAATGATCTCCGCGTCCACATCGAGAGCATCACGGACTCCCGTGAAGAAGTCATCGCGATTGGAGACGTCACGGGCGGCCGATGTGGAGACAAAACGCACCTGGTCGCAGTGGTGGTCCGAAATGGTCTTGGCAAAGGTGCGGCAGGCTGAAAAAGTGCGCTCAAGGGCGTCGGGATGGAAAGAACCGGTGGCGTCAACCCCTTGGCCGAGCCTCACCAGTTCCAGATCTCGTGCCTGCTCAACCAAACGGCCGTCCGGGCCAGCTGATGCGATGAGAAGGCGAATCGAATTCGTCCCGCAGTCGATGGCTGCAACGGTGTAGTTGCTACTCATGCCGTCCTCCTGTCCGACTCAGGCTCGCGATGCGCCGGGGTGCATGGGCTGCACCAGAACTTCCCCAACTCTGCAACGACCTCGTCTCCAAAAGGATTGACCCCCGGGCCGACAGCTAAGGCGTGCCCTGCCAGAGCGTGCAAACATTTCACACGCGTCGGCATACCGCCCGCAGAAAACCCATTGATCTCAGGAACCGGGTCAAGACCGGCCTGTTCACCGATCCGAGCACGATCAGCAACATAGGTCTCATGGGCACGCCGGTATTGGTCGGCGAGCTCCTCGTCCTCGCTAAGACGTTCAGTCATCTGAGCCATCAGCCCCGAAGATTCCAGGGTGCCGATGAGGGATACAGCACGCGGGCAGGTGAGATAGTAAGTCGTCGGGAAGGGGGTGCCGTTCGGCAGCCGGGGCTCGGTCGCGATGACACCTGGCTTGCCGCAGCCGCAGCGCCAAGCCACACCGGCGACTCCTCGTGGTTCGCGCCCAAGCTGGTCCCGGACGTCCTGACGGTCATTGTCGGTAAATTCCTCGAGCATGTCACCTCATCGATGAGAAGGGCCAGGCGATGATAGCTTCGCCGAAGGTGTGGGCGTGATCATCGCTCCCGGAGTGGCGCTGCCGAGTGGAACGGGATGGTCAGCGTCTTGGATTGATCCCGCAGCTTGTCGCCACCAGCGGGCGTCGGAGCTGGCCGCAGTCACTGGGTCTTTTCCATCCAACGAGGTCGTCGATCCGATGACCTTGCCGTTCTCCCCAATAACCTGATATCCAGTTTCGCCCGGCATCACCCAGCCGAGCTGAGAGCGCGCCTGAGCACGGACGTAGTCGGGATCGTGCCATCGCTTGACCTCGTCCTGAAGGCTCGATATGGAAGCGCGTGTCCGAGCTTCGTCATCTTGGATCCGGGAGATCTGGGAACGTTGAGAGAAGTAGATACCTAAACTAGGCGTAATCATGACGAGTACCAGCAGAACCGCCGCACCCATGACAACTGCTCTGAGGGTGAGACCGAACCGGCGAGGCTGGTCCCCCTCCTCCTCAGTAGCTCGGCTACGGGGAGGTTCTGTGCGCGTAGTGCGCTCATAATTTCCGCGGGTCCTCGGACCTGACCGGTTCGGCGCGGACGGGCGTGTGCGCCCCCCGGTCGGTTGCTGGGACCTTCCGGACGAACGGTGTCGGCTGCTTGGTGTCGTGGCCATCGTGGTCCATCTTGACACGACCGTCCCGGCAACACCGAGACGGTCGTGTCAAGCCAGGTGCCAGGATCAGCACCTCATGGCGTGATTCAGGCCTGGAAACGCGGGAATGCGGAAGCACCGGCGTACTCGGCAAAGTCGCCCAGTTCCTCCTCAATGCGCAGCAGCTGGTTGTACTTGGCGATACGCTCGCCGCGGGCCGGGGCACCGGACTTGATCTGGCCAGTTGACAGTGCGACGGCGAGATCGGCGATGGTGGTGTCCTCGGTCTCACCGGAACGGTGCGACATCATGCAGCGGTAGCCGTTGCGGTGGGCCAACTCGACGGCGTCAATGGTCTCCGAGAGGGAGCCAATCTGGTTCACCTTGACGAGCAAGGCATTGGCGGCCTTGGTCTCGATTCCCTTGGCGAGGCGCTTCGGGTTGGTGACGAACAGGTCGTCGCCGACAATCTGGATCTTCTCGCCGAGCTTCTTCGTGAACTCGGTCCAGCCGTCCCAATCCTCTTCGTCCAGCGGGTCCTCGATGGAAACTAGCGGGTACTTGGCGATGAGGCCCTCGTAGTACTCGATCATCTCGGCCGAGGTTTTAGCCTGGCCCTCGAACATGTACTTGCCACCCTCAAAGAACTCGGAAGCAGCGACGTCAAGGGCGAGGGCGACATCCTTGCCGGGCTCGAAGCCGGCAGCCTTGATGGCGTCGAGGATGAGGTCCAGGGCGGCAGCGTTACTGGGAAGGTTGGGGGCGAAGCCGCCCTCGTCACCCAGACCAGTGGCCAGCCCCTTGTCCTTGAGAACCTTCTTGAGGGAGTGGTAGACGGCAGCGCCCCACTCGTAAGCCTGTTTGAAGGACTCCGCGCCGATCGGGGCGATCATGAACTCCTGGATGTCGACATCGGAATCGGCGTGGGCACCACCGTTGAGGATGTTCATCATCGGGACGGGCAGCACGTGGGAGTTCGGTCCGCCCAAGTACTGGTACAGCGGGAGCTCCGCAGAATCGGCAGCGGCGTGTGCGGCAGCCAAAGAGACTCCGAGGATGGCGTTGGCTCCCAGCTTGCCCTTGTTGTCGGATCCGTCGAGCTCAATCATGATCTGGTCGATAGTGCGCTGCTCGCTGGCGTCGCAGCCAAGCACCTCTTCAGCGATCTTCTCGTTGACGTTCTCGACAGCCTTGAGAACGCCCTTACCGGAGTAACGCTTCTTGTCACCGTCACGCAGCTCAACGGCCTCGAACTGACCGGTCGAGGCACCCGAGGGAACCGCAGTGCGGGCCTGAGTACCGTCGTCGAGCATCATCTCGACCTCAACGGTCGGGTTGCCGCGGGAATCGAGGATTTCACGAGCTTCGATGAATTCGATGGTTGCCATGGACCAACCTTTCAGAGAGGATCTTTGCGTCCACCGCAAAGCGTATCGAAGCCGACCAACTAGAGGTATTTCAGGGCCGCTCGTCACTCACTGCCGTTGATCCTTCACTGGGTTTTCAGCGATGACGAATTCGTAGGTGACGTTGTCAGGTGCGTCAATCTGCAGCTCGACCTGCCCGCTTTGTGCCCGCTTGCCAACGCTCAGATGAGCGAACCCTCCATGGCACGGTGCCGATGTCGTCGATTCGTCGTCTTCAGTGACGCTGGTCAGTGCGTCGGTGGTATCACACAGAAAGTAGTAGTCGGTGACGGTACGGCCTCGACGACAACGGTCTGAGAGGTCGAGCCGGTAACGACACGATCACTGATAATTCCGGTAACGCCGGGCAGAAAGTCCTTCACCCCGCCTCGCCGCGGGGTTGCCGTCGACATAGCGTTCGGATTCACATCCTGCGGAGTCGGCTTGCGGCCGGAGGATTGACTCGCCGGCGGCGCCGAAGCTGCGGGGGCATCCGATACCTCAGTAATGCCAGCCGGGTCGTTGACACTGCCCTTGCAAGCGGACAACGCCCCCACTGCGACGACGGCGACACACACCGCCACCAGGGTTCGCCACATCGCACACCTCCTCTACGCCTCCGACTACCGTACTGGTCATCGCCACCCAGACCACCGCCTCAGCAACGAGAAATGTCGCGGCGATAAACCGAGTATCGGTCAAGAAGTGAGGTGTTCAGCCTCCCTGATCTCGTCTTCGAGACTGCGCAAACGGTCTCGAAGCGCCTGATCTGGGTCGACACCGCTCGCCTGGGCACGAGCGATAAGGGTCAAAAACTGTTCACCAGTCTCCTCCGCAGTGATCGGCTCATCGGGCAATTTGACATCCACTCCACGACTGCGCGCCCGTGAGATGGCCTTGGCGCAGCGGGCTACGCTACAAAGGGACCGGCCGATGCCGTCGAGGCTGGAGGTGCGTCCTTTTGCCGCGGCCTTACGGGCTTCCCATGCAGAGTCGAGGTCTTCAGGCACTTCCTCGTCGGAAAACACATAGGGATGACGGGCCACAAGTTTGGCCACGATCCCACCGACGACCTCGTCGATGTCGAAACGTCCCTCCTGCTCACCGATCCGAGAATGGAATACAACCTGGAGGAGCAGATCACCCAACTCCTCGACGAGATCGTCATCGGTACCGGCCTCGATGGCGTCAATAACCTCCCCGGTCTCCTCGACCAGGTAAGTCACCAGGGATCGGTGGGTCTGGCTGCGATCCCATGGACATTCCTCGCGCAACCTCGCCATCACTGTGACGAGATCGCTGAAATCGGCCCTAGATCGCCCCTCCTCAACCGTCATCGACGGAATCAGGAAATCTTACTGAACGGCTGAGACAGGGACGAACTGTCCTGAACGACCAGGTTGCCAGCATCCCAAGATCCCAAACGCGGGTTGACCTTCACACCAACAGCGGACAGGTCAGCCTTCGCCTGTTTTTCACCCTCGAGGTCGAGAAGATGCAACAAGCCCGCAAAGTTACGGACCATCGTGTGACAGACCTGATCGGAGGTCAAAGCCGTCATGCCATTTCGAGCGACGATGTGGTCACGTTCAGCGTCGGAGAGCTTCGCCCCGCGCTTATCCAGGACCTCTTGCGCAGCGGCTCCACGGATAACCGTCGAGGAGATGATCTGGCGCGGGGTGATCTCCGAAGAAGGATTGATGAACTTCGAACAATGCTCGACGGCATCGTCAACGGACTTCATTGTCACCGTTGTGTTCCCCACCGTGGCCGCGGTGCTCGGGGAGCTCGCGCACCCGGACGCCACACTTACCAGGGCAACAGCCACCGCAGCGGCACCGAGCCGTCGTCGCATCGTCATCACATCTCCTGCCACGAAAAACGAGGGTACAATCGCTTATCTTATGCCCCGGATCTTATCTGGATTGGTGTGGGGCGCGATGAGGCCCCTCGTTTCGGCATCGTATCGCTGGCCCGACTGAGGCACCTATAACAGTAACGCTCAACAATCACCGGAACGGACAGCGAGACGAGCGTAACCGACCCACCCGCAGTGATGGCAGCTACAACCCAACCAACCCCCACCGGGCTCATACCTGACGGCACTGGCCAGTTATTACGCCTCGCGCTAGCCCCGCCCGACCCGGGGAGCGTGGCGAACCCTGCAGATGGACGAGCACCCCCGCCATGAGCCTGAACAGGGTCGACTTCCCGGCACCATTGACGCCCAACAAAACTGTGCGACCGTTAGAAAAACGACAGGTTATGCCCCGAAGCACATCCTCTCCTTCCCCTATACGAAAATTGAACTCCCCTGGTTAACAATTCATCGCCCATGGGTCACCAGCACCACTATAGAAACGAAACCTCAATATGTGACTGGTATTAAACGCATCCACGCCTCGGAACTACAGAGATACCCTCTACCGCGAGACGATAACCATCCGCGGACCGCCGCCCCATCCGGTACGCGTCAAAGAATAGCTACATGACAGCGTTTTATTCCCTCGCGCAATATCGGAAAGCATCGCCCATCTAAATTTTTCCAACGTACTCACCGTGACCTCACTACATGAGGGTTCGGGAAATACATGCCGAACGTGAGGAGCCGTGCCTAACGCCAAGCTGCCAGTCAGTTACTTGTCGATGCCAGAGTCTTAACGCCCAAAACCCCGGTGACAGCTCGCGATGCCCAGTCGAGCAGCTCGGCACCTCCCAAGGGCTGGCCTCCAACCTTTGCGGTCATGGGTTTAGGCACCAGCACCAGACCCGCTGTGTGTTTGACCACCGATCCGGGATACAACCTCTTGAGGCGCATCACCCGAGATTCCGGCAGGTCCACCGGCGAAAACCGGATGTTACGTCCGGCTGGAACGACCTCGTGAATTCCAGCCTGCCGGCACAGCAGGCGGAATCGCGCCACCCCAAGCAGGGCCTGGACGGGCTCGGGCATCGGTCCATAGCGGTCGACCAACTCGGCTCCAATGGCGTCAATCTCCTCGTCACTGCGCACCTCAGCCAGTCGTTTGTACATCTCCAGGCGTAGGCGCTCGGTTTCGACGTACTCAACCGGAAGGTTGGCGTCAACGGGCAGCTCAATGCGCATCTCCGGCTCGTCGGCAGCGGTGCCGTCCCCACGAAACTCAGCGACGGCGTCACCCACCAGACGGATGTACAGATCAAAGCCAACGTCGGCGATGTGCCCGGATTGCTCACCACCAAGCAGGTTCCCGGCGCCGCGAATCTCCAGATCCTTCATGGCAATAGCCATGCCGGCACCCAGGTCGGTGTGGGCGGCCATCGTCGCCAGGCGGTCGTGAGCCGTCTGAGAGAGTGGCTTATCCGCCGGGTACAGGAAGTAGGCATAGCCGCGCGCCCGAGACCGCCCCACTCGGCCACGCAATTGGTGAAGCTGGGACAGACCCATGAGGTCAGCACGATCGATGAGCAGGGTGTTGGCAGTGGGAATGTCAATACCCGACTCAACGATCGTCGTACAGACCAACACGTCAGCGCGACGTTCCCAGAAGTCCACCATGATCCGCTCAAGCTGCTTCTCGTTCATCTGGCCGTGGGCAGTGACGATCCGCGCCTCCGGCACGAGCTCGCGCAACTTGACAGCCGTCTTCTCGATGGACTGCACCCGGTTGTGGATGTAGAAAACCTGACCTTCACGGGCAAGCTCGCGCCGAATGGCCGCAACGACCTGCCCCTCGTCATAGGGTCCGGCGAAAGTGAGCACCGGGTGACGTTCCTCCGGCGGAGTGGCGATCGTACTCATCTCACGGATGCCCGTTACTGCCATCTCCAAGGTGCGCGGGATCGGCGTGGCGCTCATAGCAAGCACGTCAACGTTGACCCTCATACGCTTAAGTGCCTCCTTGTGCTCGACGCCAAAACGCTGCTCCTCATCGACGATGACCAAGCCAAGATCCTTGAACTCAACCTCTTTGGCCAACAGGCGATGGGTACCGACGACGACGTCGACGGTACCGCGTTTGAGCCCCTCGAGGACCTCGCGAGCTTCAGCGTCAGTCTGGAAGCGAGATAGGGCCGCCACCTTGACGGGGAATCCCGCGTAACGCTCGGTGAAGGTCTGGAAATGCTGCTGCACCAGCAGCGTGGTAGGCACCAGCACTGCCACCTGCTTGCCATCCTGCACGGCCTTGAACGCAGCGCGTACCGCGATTTCAGTCTTGCCATAGCCGACATCGCCACAGACCAGCCGATCCATTGGAACAACCTGTTCCATGTCGCGCTTGACGTCGGCGATGGTGGTGAGCTGGTCAGGGGTCTCAACGTAGGCGAAGGCGTCCTCCAACTCCCGCTGCCATGCAGTATCAGGGCCGAAAGCATGCCCCTTGGTGGCCTGCCGAGCCGCGTAGAGCTTGATGAGCTCAGCGGCGATCTCACGAACCGCCTTGCGGGCACGTGCCTTGCGCTTGCGCCAGTCTCCCCCACCCATGCGGTCGAGGCTGGGAGCATCTCCACCGACATAGCGGGTCACCTGATCCAGCGAGTTCACCGGCACGAAAAGGCGGTCGCCGGGCTGACCCTTCTTGGACGGCGCGTACTCGATAACGAGGTATTCACGGGTGGCACCGCCGACAGTGCGCTGCACCATCTCCACGTACCGTCCCACACCATGCTGCTCATGGACGACGAAATCACCCGACTTGAGCTCCAGAGGCTGAATCTGATTGCGACGTCGCCGAGGCATACGCCGCTCGCTGGTGACGGCCGGATCCTGAGATTCCGCAAGGTCACCAGTGGAGGCAACGAGTAACTTGAGGGATTCGGCAGCAAAACCATGACGCTGATGACGCCGGATGACCTGAACGCACGGCTCAGTGACATCCAGGGCGGCATCTTCGACCTGCCTGGCTGCGACGTGATGCTCGCCCAGCAGCTCGGTCATGCGTTTCGCCGTGCCCTCACCCTCGGCGCACAGAACGACCGTCCAACCGTCGTCAAGGCGGGTCGTCAGATCTTTGACGGCTGCCTCAACGTCGCCACGCCACGGCTCAACGGCCACTAACTGGGGATTGACGGTCTGCGGAGCACTGGTGGCGGGCTCGTCGGCGCCGAGGACATCAGTTGCCGAAGCATCCAAGGTGAAAGAGGACATTGACCACCAGGCCATGCCACGCTCCAGGCAATGCGATCTTACGCGGGTCAAGCTGCGATAACCCGAGGCGGCCAGGTCGATAGGAGCTTGTCCACCACCGGCGGCAGCTGCCCATCCAGCGCCAAGGAACTCTTCAGAAGTGCGAACCAGATCCGCAGCCCGGGAGCGCACCATTTCCGGATCCGACAGAACGATCATGGCATGCTCAGGCAGGACGTCAACGAGCAATTCCATCTCGTCGACCAGGGCCGGCATGAGAGCCTCCATTCCCTCAACAGCCTGACCGTCACCAATCCGCTCCAGCATGTCAGCCAGCTCGGGATGATCGGGCAGTAAGGCCTTGGCTCGGGAACGCACGTTGTCGGTAAGAATGAGCTCACGACACGGAGCACAGATAAGTTCTTCGTGGGTCTCATCGGTCGATCGCTGGTCGGCTACCGCGAAGGAGGTCATTTCCTCAATCTTGTCACCAAAGAAATCGATACGAACCGGGTGTTCCAACACTGGTGGAAAGACGTCGACGATGCCGCCACGTACTGCGAATTCGCCACGGCGTTCCACCATGTCAACACGGCTATAGGCGGCGTTGATGAGTTCGGTCGCCAGCTCTGTGAGGTCGTGTTCCTCCCCTACGGCAAGGTGCACCGGCTTGATGCGTCCCAAGCCAGCTACTTGCGGCTGTAGCAAGGAACGCACTGGGGCGACGACTACTTGTGGCACCTCACCCTCGGTGCCACACAGCCGACGCAGTACCTCCATGCGTCGGCCGACGGTATCGGTACGCGGGCTTAGACGTTCATGAGGCAGGGTCTCCCACGACGGGTAGTAACAGACGGCGTCGCCGCCAAGCCAGGTCTCCAGGGTGGCAACCGACTCCTCGGCCTCCCGAAACGTACTCGTCACTAGCAACACCGGAAGGCGCCGGGAACCATCGAGAGACCGGCTCAGTACGGCCACCACCGCCGGGCGAGCCGACGCGGTCACCTGGAGGTCAAGAGTGGGGGTGCGCCGGGTAAGAGCATCTTCCACAGCGTGGGAGAGCACCGGCTCGCGGGAAAGAAGGGAGGTCAATCCGCCGAAAGTCACCAAAACAGTGTAGGCGTCGGATCATGATCTGCCGAGCGGGCGAAGCCGTGGAGCAGAGCCTAAACACGGCAACCCACGGGGAAGCCTCACCCCGCTGCGATCCGCCTTGGAAAACCCATGGCATCAACTCCTGGGCCCAATGACGACACCGTTCGACGACGCAAACATGGAGCTTCCACACATGCCTCGCCTCTCGGTACGTCACAGTCCACACGAACATATCCCTCGAGCCACCATGAACGAACCCCTGGCGTCTATCCTCATAGAAACGATTAGCCTAGGAACCGCCAACACGACGCCGGTCACCCCGGGCACATCGCGCTTCTACGGCGCACCGACTGCGACGCAGAGCAAGACGGGATCAGCAGAAAGCGTCACCAATAATGAAAGCAGCAGTAGTTGAGCACTACAAAGAGCCACTAGTCATCGAAAATGTGGCTGAACCAACCCATGACCCGGACGGCGTGCTCGTCGAGGTGAAGGCCTGTGGCGTCTGCCGAAGCGACTGGCACGGCTGGCAGGGCGAGTGGCCGGGATTCACCGGCAACTCCTTGCCTCACATCTTCGGACACGAATTCGTCGGGCAAATCAGTGAGACCGGCACCAACGTCAGCCGGTACCGCGTTGGCGACCGGGTAATCGTCCCCTTCACATTGGGTTGTGGTCACTGTGAATACTGCCGAAGCGGTCACTCCAACGTCTGCCCCGAGGTATCCATGCCCGGATTCAGCTATGACGGCGGATTTGCGCAGTTTGTCGCCGTGCCGGATGCAGATGCGAACCTCGTAAAACTTCCCGATGCCGTCACCTTCACCGATGCTGCGGGTATGGGCTGCCGCTTCATGACCGCTTACCACGGTGTCATCGAGGTCGGACGGATCCATCCCGGTGACTGGCTGGTGGTCTATGGCGCGGGGGGAGTAGGCCTGTCGGCCACACTTGTCGCTACCAGTGCGGGAGCAAACGTCATCGCCGTCGACCTCGCCGATGACAAGCTTAAGCTGGCACGCAAGGTCGGGGCCGTCGAGACCATCAACTCGCATGAGACCGATCCGGTGGCGGCAGTTCGCGAATTGACCGGCGGAGGTGCGGACAAGAGCATCGACGCCCTAGGAATCTCCGATACGCTCCACAATGCGGTCAACTCATTGCGCTCTCGAGGGATCCACATCCAGATCGGCATGACCCCGGAAGGGCCAGCCGGCCAGGTACCGCTGACGATCAACGACATCGTCTCCAAGGAGATCGATTTCCGAGGGTCCTTCGGAATGCCTGCCGTCGAGTTTCGCTACCTGCTCAACCAGGTTGCCGCTGGCAAGGTGAAGCCAGGCCAGCTCGTCGCCAAGACCATCGCACTAAGTGAAGTGAATGACGCTCTCACCGCCATGTCTACCTACAACACAGTGGGGACCAGCGTCATCACCGACTTCACTCGCTGAAGCAGACGTCCGTGATTGGGCTCGGCACCCCCGAGCCCAATCACGCTTGTATCGGCTCACGACTCGAAACTAGTCTGCGCAGGGCTCCTTCAGGGATAGGGCGTCATACCACCCAGTCCCGCAATACCACACCAGCGTCCACGCAGCATGCGACCGCACACCCGCGGCCGAAACTTCGGGCTTAGCCATCTCTCCCAACCTTGCACCAGATGTGACGCAATAGGCGCGTCCCCTCTCATCTACTCCCCGAAGAGCGTGGCGGAACACACCCTCATGATGCCCCTGATGGCGGTGAGACGCATGAAGCTCATCCTGGGCTGTGGCGAAAGATCACTCGCTGGAACGCTCCGCCGGTCGACAACTCGCGGAGATGACCGTGGGCATCATTGGCGCAAGGCGATTGGCTCGAGGATCGCCCATCTATTGCAACCCTTTGGCTGCGAGTCTTGGTCTACGACATCCTGCCGGATCCACAACTGAACGACATCGTCGAGTTCCTCAACCTGGAGACCCTGTTCAACGACGACGCCATCATTTTGCATGTGCCCGCCCTACCCGTGAACCATCACATGATCGACGCTAAACAATTCGCCATGATGTGCGATGGGGTTCTCCTCATCACCTGTGCCCGCGGTGAACTCATTCGTACCGGGGCACTGCGATGCCATCGGATCTGGCAAGGTTGCGGGCGCTGCAATTGACGTTATTGGGGGATGATCACAGGTATTTTCACCATGATCACCGTCCCGACGCCCTGGACAACTACGACCTTGTGTTGCTCCGTTCCTTCCCAAACGTGATCATCACCCCGCATATTGCCTTCTACTCGGACACCGTTACAGCGGAGATGGTGGACTGTGCGATGGATCCCCTGCGTGATTTCTATCCCGATGGAAGGGCATATTACCGAGACCCTATCCACGGGTGCATCGAGAACCGCTACGCAGAGCCGGTCAGGAATTGAAGCGGTTCTGGGTCGCCGCCAGTCCTTGAGTAATGATCATTTCGACGGCGTCGGCAGCCAGGGCCACCCGAGCGTCCATGTCAGCGCGCTGCCTGGCAGGCACCCGGGCCAGCACCCAGTCAGCTGGATCCTGGCGACCGGGAGGACGCCCAACACCGACCCGCACCCGAATGAAATCACCGGTACGTATGTGGACTCGAATGGATTTCAGTCCATTGTGGCCATTGTCTCCGCCTCCCTTTTTTATGCGCAGCCGACCCGGGTCAAGATCAATTTCGTCATGAACGACGATGAGATGGTCCGGGGTGATCCCCGAGAAGTCCGCGACCTTGCGGACGGCGATACCCGACTCGTTCATGTACGTGCGGCTGCGCATGAGGGTGACGGTCTGGGCGTCTGCAGCTGGTATACCCAGACCCGCCGAGCTCAAGCGAGTGCGAACAAGTTCCGCTCGTTGACCACGGGCCGGCGAGAGGTTCTCACCGACCCGACGGCATAACTCGGTTATGACGTCTGCCCCGACATTGTGTCGGGTGCCGTCATAACGCGGGCCCGGATTGCCGAGCCCGATCACGAGCCACGATGGGCTCACTCTTGCTCAGCTTTCTCCTCGGACTCGCCCTCAGCGTCCTCACCCTCAACAGGCTCGGTCTCCGGGAAGACAACAGTGGCGGCAACAGCCTCCGCGTCGCCTAGCAGGCTGGTGCCCTCGGGGAGCTTGAGGTCACCGAGATAGATCGTCGTGCCGGCCTCGAGGCCAGTGACGTCGATCTCGACAACCTCAGGGATGTTGAGAAGGTCAGCCTGGACCTCGATCTCGTTGAACTCAGTCATGGCGATGGTGCCGGGGGCCGACTCACCGGTGACGCGCAGGGCGACGTTCACGTCCACCTTCTCGCCACGACGCACGGACAGCAGGTCAACATGGCGGACGAATCCCTTGAGAACGTCACGCTGAATGTCCTTCGGTAGGGCGAGCATCGGTTCCCGGCCCTCAATCTCAATTGAGAGCAGCGGGTTCTCGGTACGTAGAGCCAACAAGGTAGCGTGGCCGTCAAGGGTCACGTGAATCGGGTCGTGATCGTGACCGTACATGACGGCGGGAACCTTGTCGTTGCGACGGATCCGACGCGCGGCGCCTTTACCGAACTCGGTACGCTGCTCTGCCTTAAGGTGAATAATGTCTGCCATAGTGGCGTCTCCTTCTCGTTGAGGTAAACCGGCTCGACGAGAGGAAGCCCAGTGGACGGCCAGTCGATCACGGACCTTGCGGTCCCTCGCCAAGCTTAAAAAAGCTTACCCATACGACGTGAGGGTCACAACCTGAGTTGCCCAGGTTGTGACCCTCACGGGGCATATTCAGGCTTCTCAGTCAATCGAGTCCTCGGACGTCAACTGGGCATACCGGGATTCGGGATTAGTTCCTGAGAATGGTTTCCCGATCGCGTGCCAGGTGAGATTAGCCCCACAACTAACGTTCTGGGCGTCAACATCCAGCATGATGAATCCCCATACCAAACGTCCCTGGGTGTGCGGAGCAAGGTCGTAAGGCCCCACCTGCTGTGACAGCTCCCACGACACCGTGTCGACGTAGTCGAAGCCGTAAGACTGATTGAGGTACGTGGCCAACGTGCCAGCGGCTTTGATCTCGGCCTTGACCTCGGTCGTCTCACTGCGCTTGACCGTGACGGTGTGGGTCACGGGCAGGGCAACGTCGGTAGTGTTCTCCACGCTAGCCCCGTCAGTCTGTTTGAACCATCGACGAGACGCCGTCACGTACACACCCCGCGTCCCCTGCGGTGTGCAACGAGTACCGGGCTTATAGTCGTCGTTCCACCGCTGGGGCAACTCGAAATCGATCCCGCTGTTTGACGATTCCCTGACGGCATGAGCAGGAACTGCTGGGAGCACGGTGGTCAACGCCACGACCACGGTTACCGCACCCATTACTGTCCGCCGCAACACGCTGATCCTCTTTAGCATCTCAGGCGTCATACTGCTCATTGTCGCGGGTGCTGATCCTTACGTGATGCTCCCGTGGGAGGGTGGCGGTGAAGTGGTCACCGCGGCCCTGCCACTTTTTGTCGGAACCGCAGACAGTGTGCTGCCCTTCGAAGTCGGAGACGATCCATCCGGCTTGGAGAACTGCGGTCTTGCCCGGGGCGATGTCGTACGGACCGACGGTCTCCCCAACCTCATAGGTAGAAGAGGTGCTGTAGCTGCTGGAAATGGAGATGTGGATCACATCGAGCAGCGGGAAGTCGATGCCTGCCGAAATCGACCAGTTCTTCGTCTTCGTTTCTGTGATGGATCGCGTCACCGGCAGCGGAGTGTCGTTGCAGTTAGAGACGGTCCACGTTCCAGCAGAGCCATCGAAGTAGCTGCGCACTACATGAACGGTCTGTCCGGTGTCACCAGGGTTCGAACAAGGGGCACCGATGGTGGTCGGGTTGGCGGGATTCTGGTGCTGCACCGGCAGGGCTTGGACGGGCATCTGGGCACCAGCAGCGACGATAGCTCCGGTGGCGAGAGTGGCGACGAGTGAGCGAATCATTGTTGTTCCTTCCAAGAAGCAAGTGAAGATGGGGGTCAGCGGGTGGTTTGGGTGGGTACAGGAAGACGCTTCCACGCGTCAGGGGTGACATCGACGGTACGTTTGGCTCCGTCGGTGCCAGTAATGGTGGCCTCAGCCCAGAATCCGGCAGGCGCGGAGGCCAGTCCGTAATTGGAGACGATAGATGCAACGCCGTCCTTGCAACCAACCTCGCGGTAGTTCACTCGCCGCAGCAGGGTGCCATATTCGACATGAACCTTCTCCCCGGGAGCAAGATCGACGCCCTTGAGCTCGGTCTTGACGGGTAGGTAGGCGCGGTATATCGCCCCGACGGATTCCAACCATCCGCGTGGTGGTCCGTAGGAGGAGGGGTTCCAGTTCACGTATCCTGCGTACTGAGCTCCCACAACGGTGTCAGTAACAGAAGTGAAGTGGTACTGGCCCTTGGACCAATTGAGGAAGTCCTGAGAGTACCCGGGCTGACGGACAAGCGGATCAATACCGGAGATGTCCAACGGGTACCAACCGTTCGCCGCACACTGCTCTCCGTGCTTGGGCCAAGAGGGATCGCGCCATAGTGGGCTGGTCGGTTCGACCGGAATATCCTTGCTGGGATCAGCGAGCTTCTCCAGATTCGGACCGGCCATAAAAATGTCGCGATCGTCAACGACTCGGCTGTTCTTGCCCGATCCTCGCGACGGAATGGACAGGGCACGATCCGAGATGGAACCATCCTTGTGGATGACGAGCGCGTATGCGTACCGCTCGGCTGGCGCGGTACCCTGGATGACGCCAGCCCCGCCGCTGGGCTGAAGATACCCGTCCCGGCACCCTAAGAACATACCCACGAACCTCTTGAGGGTGACACCGTATTCAACCCGGAAGGACTCTCCAGGGCCAAGTTTGACGGGGCCGAAGGTTTCCTTGTCATGCCACCCGTTGGAGGCAACGATCCCCAACTCCGTTTTGAGGGTGGTGTTCCAATTCGGGGGAAGCTTGGATGCCGAGTTGGAGTCGATTTTGTGGTTGGTGGATGTTTTCACGCTGGCGGTGTAGTTAACTGCATGGTCGGTTTGGTTCGTGAACTGCAACGTTCCGTCGGACTGGTAGTGGCGGTTCGTCTCGCCGTAGTGCCAGTCTGGGATCACGGAACCACTGCACGGATGGAAAAGACCAGGGACGGGATATGCCTGCGGCTTACCCGTTTCCCTAGTCCCTGCGGCGTGGGCCCCACCTGTTGCAAAAGCAGCCATGACTACGGCTGTCGCCACCACCCCTGCGCAACAGGCCCTTACCGTCCTGATGGGCCACATATTCCCTCCAATCGGGACAGGTCGGAGGTGCGCCGGAGTCAAAAGGGCGCACCTCCGGCCAAGACCTGATCCTGACGGACGAACGGTATCAACCAAGAGGGCCATCTCGACCGGCGCGAAGGGGCACGACGCTGCGCCCCTTGCAGAGGCAAATTAGCGGAACAGACTCGTCACTGACCCGTCCTCGAAAACCTCCTGAATCGCCTTGGCGATAAGCGGGGCGATGGACAACAGCGTCATGGCGGGAATGTTGATGCCCTCGCGGATCTTGAGGGTGTTGGTGACGATAAGCTCCTCGATGGGAGAGTTATTGATGCGCTCCGCAGCCGGGTCCGACAGGATCGGATGAGTGGCAGCGGCGATAACCCGTTTAGCACCGTGTTTCTTGAGAGCCAAGGCAGCCTGGCACATCGTGCCTGCAGTGTCGACCATGTCGTCAACAAGCAGACAGGTCTTACCCTCGACCTCACCGACAACCTCATGGGTGGTCGTCTCGTTGGCTTTATTCGGGTCACGACGCTTATGAATAATGGCCAGCTGGCAGCCGATCTTGTCGGTCCACATATCAGCCAGGCGCACCCGACCTGCATCCGGGGAAACGACGACCATGTCGGAATTGTCATATTTAGAGGTGACGTAGTCGGCGAGCACCGGAAGGGCCCACAAGTGGTCAACTGGACCATCAAAGAATCCCTGGATCTGGGCGGCGTGCAGATCGACTGACATGATGCGGTCGGCTCCGGCAGCCTGATAGAGGTCGGCCATGAGACGGGCGGAAATGGGCTCCCGTCCTAGGTGTTTCTTATCCTGACGGGCGTAGGGGTAAAACGGAGAAACCACGGTAATGCGCTTGGCCGAAGCCCTCTTGAGGGCGTCAATCATGATGAGCTGTTCCATCATCGCTTCGTTCACCGGGGCACTGTGGGACTGGATGACGAAGGCATCACAGCCGCGCACAGACTCCTGGAACTGCACGTAAATCTCCGAATTCGCATACGTAACCTGACGCGACGGGACAAGCTCGACGCCGAGTTCGGCAGCGATCTGCTCGGCAAGTTCGGGATAGGCCCGTCCTGAGCAGATCATGAGGTGCTTGTTGTTCGGACGGGTGGTTCCACTCACTGGTCAGCCTCCGGGGTCGGGGTGTCGTCTTGGCTGTCGGACGTGACGTCCGAGTTGGTGGCGGGAGCTGCGTACTCCCGAGAGAGAACGGATCCGGCAACGACGGAGGATCCTGCGATCACCTCGGAATCGCCAACGTAGGCCATGTGGGGAATGGCCGCTTCCGTTCCGACGTGGGTGTTCTTGGCTTCAACGAAGGCTCCGACTTTGGCGTCACGGTCGAGTACGGAACCAGGACGGATGTTTGAGAATGGGCCAACCCGCGCTCCCTCACCGACGACGGCGAGAGTGATCTCGGAGCGGGTGACGGTGGCTCCCTCGCGAATCTCGGAGTCGGTGACGGTGACGTCCGGACCAACCGTGGCCCCAGCACCAATGGTGGTGGCCCCATTGAGAAAAACTCCGGGATACAGAGTGACGTCATTGGCAAGATCAACATCAGGCTGGACCCACGTCGCTGAGGGATCAATGACAGTGACCCCGGCGCGCATCCATCCAGTGACGATGCGGCGATTAACCTCGGCATTCATGCGGGCGAGCTGGACCCGGTCGTTGACCCCCTCGGTCTGCCAAACATCATCGATACGGAAGGCGCCAACGCGACCGCGGCCAGGAACTTCGACAGTGCCGTCAGCAGCCATGGTGACAACGTCGGTGAGGTAGTACTCGCCCTGAACGTTGTCGTTAGAAAGCTTGGAGACACCATCGCGCAAGGCTCCGGCATCGAAAACATAAATACCGGAATTGATCTCGCGGACAGCTCGCTGGGCCTCATCGGCGTCTTTGTGCTCGACGATGCCCACGACGGCCTCGCCGTCTCGCAGGATGCGTCCGTAACCGGTAGGGTCCTCGACTTCAGCGGTGAGAACCGTGACAAGATTGCGGCGCTCACGATGAACCTCAACCATCTGCTGAAGAGTCTCACCGGTGAGCATAGGGACGTCGCCGTAGGTGACGACGACCTCACCGTGGAGCTCACCCAATCCCTCGAGACCGCATGCGACGGCGTGACCAGTACCCTTTTGCTCCGCCTGGACAGCCGTGGTGACGTCGGGGGCATCCTCAGCCAGATGAGCTTCGACCTGCTCACGACGATGCCCCACGACCACGACGAGGTGGTCCGGGTTAAGTCCGCGAGCCGCTCCGACCGCCCACGACAACATTGGCCGACCAGCAACCTCATGCAGCAGCTTGGACTTGGTCGATTTCATGCGGGTGCCGCCGCCGGCAGCCAGCACGATGACGGCGGCCACTCCGTCGATCATGGCTCGGTCAGTGGACGGGCTCGACGTCACGGTGCTCCCCCAGGCTCGGATGTGGCATGCAGGATTTACTTTAGCCGTCACTTGGTGACACCGCATTGTGGGGAGCGGGATGAGCGGGCTCCCCGGGCAGGAGTCGAACCTGCGTCGCTAATCCTGATTCAAAGTCAGGCGGGCCCTGCCGACAGACCAACCGGGGAACGCTCGGCGAACCGAGTCCCCATAACTCTAGAGCATGCATCGCGATTCGGCCACGCGGCAGCGCTGAGTAGGCTCAATGTCATGACGTCCGAATTCACATCCCAGCCATCACCCCCCCAGCGCCATGCGCGGATGACCAGTGGTCAGCGTCGTGAACAGCTCATCAGTGTGGCCCGCCGACTTTTCGCGGATAATGGCGTGGCGGGGACCTCCGTCGAGGAGATCGCTACGACTGCGGGAGTCTCTAAGCCGGTCATTTACGAGCATTTTGGGTCCAAAAATGGGCTGTACGCCGTCGTTGTAGACCGCGAGGTGCGCCACCTGCAAGATTCCCTCAATGCTGCCATGACTCGCCCAAAACAGGGTCCGAAACGCACCCTTGAGTCAGCGGTATTGGCCTTGTTGGACTACATCGGTGATCGTCCAGACGGTTTTCGGATCATTTCGAGAGACTCCTCGGTCGGTTCAACCACCGGTTCGTACGCATCGATTCTCTCCGACGTCGCATCGTGGGCTGAGGGAATTCTCTCTGACAACTTCGACCGTCACGGGTTCGACGCCTCGTACTCCTACCTGTACGCCCAAGCTCTCACCGGCATGGTCGGCATGACCGGCCAGGCGTGGCTCGACACCCGTGAACCGGCCAAGAAGGTCGTTGCCGCCCATCTAGTTGATTTGGCTTTCAACGGGCTCGCTCGTCTCTCGGAGAGCCCACGTCTCAGCCACCACGCCGAGAGAGAAATCCCTCAGTCCAGCTCCTCCTGACGAGCCAGGACGGCGCGCAAACCTTGGCCTAGCTGCTCGACGACCTCGGCGTCCATCGAGTCGAGTAGACGTCCCTCAGACTCAAGTAGTGCCGCCAGGGCACCATCGACCCGGTTGCGCCCTTCATCGGTGAGTTCGACGATGACTCCACGCCCATCCTTGGGATGGGGAAGGCGCCGCACCAGATCACGATCCGACAGCCTCGTAATGCGGTTAGTCATCGTCCCTGATGCCACCTCGAGCTCGTTGAGAAGTTGGCCCGGACTAAGTTGGTAGGGCTCACCACAGCGTCGCAGGGCCGCTAGCACGTCGAATTCCCAGCCCTCGAGGCCCCACTGCGAGAACGCTTTGGCGCGGTCACGATCCAGACGACGAGCGAGCCTCGAGACGCGCGACCACACCTCCATCACCTCGACGGGCAGATCAGGACGCTCCCTAGCCCACGCCGCGATAATGCCGTCGACCGCATCCTTCTGTGGCAAATTCTGATGCGGAGCGTTCTGATGTATGGGGCGGGTCATGCGAAACTCCCCACCGGGCCAGGCAGGAGCTGCGCTCCCGCGGCTGGACCGCAGGCAATTCGGGTGCGATGAACCTGGGGCAGATTGGACACCGCAGTGCTGACCTTCTTGACGCCAGCGGTGCCCCGAACGAGAAAAGCGCAGGTCGGCCCCGACCCGGAGACCAGAGCGGTCAGTGCTCCGGCCTCCCGCCCGACCGTCAGCACCTCTTCAAGTTCAGGTCTAAGGTCAATAGCGGCGGCCTGTAAATCATTGCTCAAGCTGCCAGCGACAGCATCGAGATCGCCGCGGGTCAAGGCCGAGATAAGGTCATTAGGGACTGCTTCTCCCCCAGGGTTGCCGCCTAACTCGTCGAAACGCCGGTAGACGGCTGGGGTGGACAGTCCTTGATTCGATGTCGCGAAGACCCAGCGATGACGTCCTCGGCAGATCACCGGCGCAAGGCGGTCTCCTCGGCCTCGCCCTAACGCCACTCCACCGGTGAGGCAAAAAGGTACGTCGGAGCCGAGCTCGGCAGCCAGCGGTTGCAATTCCTCAGGAGAATCGGGGATCCGATACAGCGCGGCTGCGGCCATAAGGGCGCCCGCGGCGTCAGCTGATCCACCAGCCATCCCACCAGCGACCGGAATCGACTTATCGATGTGAATATCAACGCCGTGGCCACGATTTTCCCACTCTGGGACGGATTCGTTGCGGACGAGTTCCACAGCCTGCCAGGCCAGGTTCGTCTCATCGGTGGGGACTTGGTTGGCGTCCTCTCCTGAGATGGTGAGGGTGATGCGCGAATCGTCGCGACGAGTCACCGTCACCTCATCGTAGATACAAATAGCCTCAAAAACCGTCGCCAACGGGTGAAAACCGTCAGGCGCGCGGTTGCCGACCCCGAGCGCCAGATTGACCTTGGCGCTGACCCGCACCGTCACCGTCGTCGGCCGGAGCAAGTCGAACGGATCGTCCATCATCACCATGTGCTTACCGTACCGGTAGAAGTTCACACCTGACCGGGGTCACCAAGGGCGCCAACCTGGGCTAGAGCCTCTGCGACCCGAGCCAGATCGGCAATGTCAAGGGCTTCACCGCGGGCCGTCGGGTCAATTCCAGCGGCAGTGATGAGCTCGGACGCCGCCGTTGATCCACCGCACAACCCAGCCAAGGCCGAGCGCAGCATTTTACGGCGAGAAGCGAAGGCTGCGTCGACAACTCGGAAGACTTGGGAGCGGGTGGCGTGCGGGTCCCGTCCGTCGATCTGGGGAGGACGTCGTCTCGTGATCCGGACCAACCCGGAGTCCACATTGGGCACCGGCCAGAACACCGTCGGTGGAACGTTTCCGACCCGGGTCGCCTCGGCATACCATGCCAGTTTGGCGCTAGGGATGCCATAAATCTTGGAGCCGGGAGCGGCTACCAGCCGGTCGGCCACCTCCGACTGCACCATAACGACGCCGGTGCTCCACTGTGGGCACATTGCCAGCATGTGGAGCAGCACCGGGACCGCGACGTTATACGGCAAGTTCGCCACCAAAGCGGTGGGTTCCGCGCCGGGAATGGCCTTGACATCGAGGGCATCAGACAGGACGACATCCAACCTCTCAGCGGCTTCTGGCATCCGCTCGGCAATGGTGTCGGGAAGCTGGTTGGCCAATGTCTCGTCAATCTCGACGGCGACGACCTGCGCGCCGGTTTCCAGCAGTCCCAAGGTAAGCGACCCTAGCCCAGGGCCGACCTCAATGACCCGGTCCTCGGATCCCACCAGTGCCAGGGAGACGATCCGCCGCACCGTGTTGGCGTCGTGGACGAAGTTCTGCCCCCGGGTCTTGGTCGGCCGCAAGCCGATCTGGTCAGCAATGCGTCGGATCGACGCCGGGTTGAGCAGTCCGGTCTCACTCACCAGGCACCTCCGTAGGCGGCAAAGGCGTTATCGGTTAACTGTTGACAGGCATGGACTTCATCCCAGCCACGCTGCTCCGCGACGAAGCGGGCGGTGTGAGGCAGCAAGTACGGTCCGTTGCGCTTGCCGCGGCACGGCACGGGGGTGAGGAAGGGAGCGTCAGTCTCAACGAGGATGCGGTTGTTCGGCGCGATCGCCAATGCGTCGCGTTGTGGGCCGGCCGAGTTGAAGGTGATGGTCCCTGAAAACGACAGGTATGCTCCGTGGTTCAGGCAGATCCAGGCCAGGTCAGCGTCACCCGAGTAGCAGTGCATGATAACCCGATCGGGCCAGCCTTCCGCGTTGAGAACGTCGACGACGTCATCGTGAGCCTGACGGCCCGAGCTCGACCCGCCACTCTCACCGCCATTATGGGCATCGCGCATGTGTATTGCCAAGGTGAGTCCGTGGGCGTGAGCCATGGCGATATGAGCGGCGAAAACCTCGCGCTGTAGAGCTTGACCGTCGGCGTCGGTGGTACCGAAATGGTCGATCCCGGTCTCACCTATAGCGCGAACGTGGTTGCCGACGCTGGCAAGCTCGTCGATCCGTTTCAAAGCCTCACCAATCGTTGTCCTGCCGAGACGCGCAGCGTCGTTGGGATGGATGGCAACCGCAGCGATGACATTCTTGTGCGTCCGCGCCAACTCCTCGGCGAACTCGGAGCCCTCGACGTCACACCCAATTTGAGCGATGCGGGTCACCCCGACCTCGCGAGCGGCTGCCAAGCTGATCGCCGGCTCGATGCCGACGATGTCCTGCACGGTGTCCAAGTGGGTGTGGGAATCCACGATACAGCCCGCCAACGGCTCAGGCAGAGGCGGTGCTCCGGCCTCGCTCAATACCTCGCGGATGGCTTCGTTCACGATTCCTCTTTGTCGGTGGTCACAGCGTTCTGGGCTGCGTCATAGAGTTCATGGCGGTCGACTCCGGTGGCACGGGCCACTTGAGCGACGGCTTTAGATCGCTTGATGCCGTCGGCGGTGAGCTCTGCGACCATCTCAGCAGCCTCATCGATGCCGATGACGGTGCCCTGGGCTCCCTCGATAACGATCGTGATCTCCCCGCGGGCGTGCTCACGGGCCCAGTTGGCCAACTCGCCTAAGCCGCCGCGGCGAACTTCCTCGTAGGTCTTCGTCAGTTCCCGGCACACCGCGGCCCGCCGATCGGTACCGAGGACATCAGCGGCGTCATCAAGAAGATCAGCAAGCCGGTGCGGGGCCTCATACAGGACGGTGGTGCGTGGCTCTTCAGCCAGTTCGGCCAGACGACGACGCCTCTCCCCCGACTTGCGCGGCAGAAATCCCTCGAAACAGAACCGGTCAGTGGGCAGCCCGGAGATAGCCAGGGCCGTCGTGGCGGCGGTGGGCCCAGGCACCGACGTGACAACGATGCCATGCTCAATGGCTGCGCTGACAAGTCGGTATCCTGGGTCCGAAACCGAAGGCATCCCGGCATCAGTCGTCACCACAACATCGTCACCGTTAAGAAGGCAGTCGATAAGTTCGGACGTGCGGGCGAACTCGTTGCCTTCGAAGTAGGACACCACGCGGGCAGAGGTCTCGACGTCGAGGTGGCGCAGCAGGTCACGCAGCCGGCGGGTGTCCTCGGCCGCAATGACGCGGGCATCCCGCAAGGCCTCGATGAGGGCTGGCGAGGCGCTACGACGGTCTCCAATAGGGGTGCCTGCCAGGATGACTCGTCCCGGATGTGTCTTGCTCACCGGGCTATCGTCCCACGCCGGCGCGACGATAGTGTCCCACCAACCCTTTACGATGGCACTGTGCCAGCAACGAGAAGATCGACCCTCGAACGCCTCGACGACGGTCGCATGACCGACGAGTACCCAAGCTGGATTATCACGGCCCTCATCACAACTGTGGCCTTCCTGCTGCGCACATGGAACGTCGGGTTCCCAAACACTCTCGTCTTCGATGAGACGTACTACCCCAAGGACGCCTGGACGATGCTCCATCAGGGGTACGAGACCACCTGGCCCGACGCCACCAAGGCCAATGCCGACATCATCCGTGGGATCACGAATACCTGGACTCCAGACGCCGAGTTCGTCGTTCACCCGCCAGTCGGTAAGTGGCTCATCGCAGCAGGGGAACAGCTGTTCGGCTTTAACTCCTTCGGCTGGCGGTTCGCCTCGGTGGTCTTTGGATCCCTGCTTGTCCTCATGACGATCCGGCTGGCTCGACGTCTCTCCCGTTCCACCATGGTGGGGGCTATTGCCGGCATCCTGCTCACCCTCGACGGTTTAGCCTTCGTCATGAGCCGGATCGGCCTGCTCGACATCTTCCAAGCCTTCTTCCTAGTGGCAGGGGTGTCCGCGGTAGCAGCCGACCGGGACTGGTTTCGTCACCGACTGGCCGATCATTTGCGCACTATGGGAAGTCCGCACCTCGACGGGGATTTCGGCCCCGCTCTGCGGTGGCGTCCCTGGCGGCTGGTAGCAGGCATCATGTTCGGTTTAGCCTGTGGCACGAAATGGAATTCCGTGTTCGTGCTGGCGACCATAGGCGTCGTCTCTGTCATCTGGGACTGGTCAGCGCGTCGCTTAGCTGGTGCCGGGGTGAAGGCGTGGTGGTCCTTCCTCCGGGACGGGGTGCCGGCCTTTGCGTACCTTGTCATCGTTGCACTGCTGACATACATCGCCACCTGGGCGAAATGGCTGGTCACCTACCCACACATGGTTTTCGGCAAGTCGTGGGCTGGCCCCAACCCTGATCCAGGCCTGTCTAAGGTAATCGGGAAACCATTGGCTGCACTGTGGGATTACCATCTGCAAATATATGACTTCCACACTGGCTCATACATGATGACGCAGACCCACGTCTATGCCTCGAATCCGTCGGGATGGCTGGTGAACCAGCGTCCATTGGGTATCGACGCCGTCAACGACATCAAACCGGGCCAGCAGGGTTGTGGGGCCGTCGGTGGTACGTGCCTGCGCATCATCTCTGCGACCGGAACCCCGGTGCTGTGGTGGTTCGCTGCCATCGCCCTGGTGGTTGCGGTGATCTGGTGGATCTTCGCCCGTGATTGGCGGTTCACCCTGCCGATCGTCGCCATGATGTCGACGTGGATTCCGTGGTTCCGCTACGACGACCGCCCGCTGTTCTTCTTTTACGCGATCTGCATCATCCCGTTCACCGTAACGATCTTGGCGATGTGGCTCGGTCGGATCCTCGGACCAGCAAAGGCCACTAGCCGACGGCGTATCGGTGCGATTGTCGTCGGGACGGTGATGGCCCTGGTCGCTGCAGATTTTGCCTTCATCTACCCGATCCTCACCGACGGTCTCATGACCCGTAAGGCATGGCTGGCGCGCATGTGGTTCCGCTCCTGGATCTAAGTCACCCATCCGGGGCTTGGATGAGTATGCGTGCCAGACCGATACGCTGAGGCTCTGGAAGGGAATCAACCCTGGAAGGACGCCCATGATCTGGAAACTGCACAATTGCGGTGTATTGAAGCCAGGTGAGGTGGTGGCTCCCGATGAGAGGCTCGGGTGGGGCCGCACCATCGGGCTAGGTGCCCAGCACGTGGTGGCTATGTTTGGGGCGACCTTCGTCTTCCCCGTTCTCATGGGTCTCAATCCACAGTTGGCGGTCATGATGTCGGGTGTGGCGACCCTGGTGTTTATCTTCGTGACTCAGCATGAGGTGCCGTCATATCTCGGCTCGTCGGCCGCTTTTCCTGGGGTGGCCACCGCTATCTACGCTTCGGGAGGTAAACCCAATGACGTTTCTGGTGCCCTGCTGTGCGTTGGCCTGACCCTGTTTATCTGTGGCATCGTCATCCAGACCGCCGGATCTCGGGTCGTCCATAAGGTTCTGCCACCGACGGTGACCGGCGCCGTCGTTATGCTCATCGGGTTCAACCTCGCGCCGGTCGTCGCCAAAGCCTACTGGCCCACCGACCAGTGGACCGCACTCATCGTCATGCTGCTCGTCATTGCACTGTCGGTGGGACCACGCGGCTTCGTGTCCCGGATCGCTATCTTCTTGGCCCTGGTTATCGGCTATGCGCTGTCGTGGGTCGAAGATCTCGTTTTCGGCCCGCTGCGCCACTCCGATGGCAGCACCGCCCCACGGGTAGATTGGTCGGCGGTACATGGCTCCGCGTGGATCGGCTTGTCTCCGGTGACGAGCTTGGACAGTTGGCGATACCTGCCTCAGGCCCGCAACGGGTCCCACTATGCGTCAACCAATGTCGTCGGATTCCACCTGCCGACCTTCCACTTGGCGTTTATCTTGCTAGCCCTGCCGGTCGTCATCGCCCTCATTGCTGAGAACACCGGCCATGTCAAGGCCGTCGCTGAGATGATCGGTAAGAATCTCGACCACCAGGTCGGACGGGCAGTGGCTGCCGACGGTGCGACCTCGATGCTGGCGACTTTCCTGGGCGCCGCCCCGACGACCACCTACTCGGAAAACATCGGAGTCATGGCTGCGACAAGGGTGTACTCGACGGCTGCCTATGCGGTAGCGGCCGTCGTGGCTATTCTGTTTGGCTTCTCCCCTAAATTCGGCGCTGTCATCTCGGCAACACCTAGCGGCGTCTTGGGCGGCATCACCGTCGTTCTCTATGGGATGATCGGTCTGCTAGGAGCGAAAATTTGGAAGGAGAATAAGGTCGATTTCGGTAATCCGGTGAACCTCGTCCCGGTAGCCGCTGGAATCATCATCGGTGTCGGAGACGTGTCGCTGAAGTTCAGCGAGTCCTTCACCTTGGGCGGCATCGCTCTGGGCACCATTGTCACCGTCGGCGTCTACCACCTAGCCAAGTGGCTGGCACCAAATGAGCTCTCTGACGTGGCGGGTGGCACCAACATCATCCTCGATGCCCCAGGGATGTATGTCGATGACGACATCCCCGGTAACCACGGTCATGACGGCGGTGACTGACGCCGTACCCAGTAGGCTTGCCGCGCAAATGTCGGAGGAGGCGATTCAATGTCAGCAACATTCCAGCCCAAGAATACCGCGCTAACGAGCGCGAGGACCCGTGGGGGAACCTCACCAGTGGCAACCGGACCGATCGCCGACACCAAACCAGGCATTGTCGACATCAAGTGGTTCGAGCAGGGAGTTCCGACTGACCCGGAGCATCAACCTGATGTCGAGTCCACTCTGTCTTGGTTGGACGGGCACCCGGAACGGCTAGGAATCATCGTTGAGCAGAGCCCCAATCGCACGCAGATCAAGCGGTTGGTTGACCTTATGAGCCTCGATCCGTTGCTAGCTGAGGACCTCGCCGAAGGCCATCAACGACCCAAGCTCGAGCGACATGGCGAGGCCCTGTTCCTGGTGCTGCATCCACCGTTCTACATCGATTCAATCGAGGACGTCGCCTTTGTTGAGGCTGAAGTCATTAAGCGGCGCAATTGCGTCGTCGTCATCATGCAGCGCATACCCGACGAACTGTCGAGCCTCAGGTGGGCTCCTCGCCTGCCCAGGGACGGAGAACTACTGCGACACGGCCCTGAATCGGTGCTGTATACGATTCTCGACGGCGTGGTCGATCAGACCTTCCCCGTCATCAGCGGCATCCAGTTCGACATCGAGCAGATCGAGAGGCAGGTGTTCAGTGGGGATTCTGCGGCCCCCGAACGCATCTACCGCCTGTCTCGAGAAGCCATCGACCTGCAACACGCCACTAACCCACTCATTCCGATCATTGCGGCGCTCAGGGCAGGGTCGGCCAAACACCAGGTCCCTCCAGAACTGCAGGCCTACCTGGTCGACGTCGCAGACCACCTAGCCCGGATCTCCTCACAAATCACCGACATTCGAGAGCTACTTACTCAGATCCTCACCGTCAACGCGACCCTGGTCGACCAACGTTCCAACGAGGATCTCAAGATCATCTCCGGTTGGGCAGCCATCCTTGTCGTCCCCACCCTCATCGGGTCGATCTATGGCATGAACTTCGACAATATGCCAGAGTTACATTGGAGGTTCGGCTACCTTTACTGCATACTCGCAATGGTGGCCAGCAGCGTGATCCTCTACGCCATATTCCGCAAGAACAACTGGTTGTAGGTCTGGAGGACGGAGCCACGGACCAGACCTCCATGACCACGACCTATGATGGGAGAAGTTTCCGCGGGAGTCGCACGGAACGAGATGCGGCTGAGAGGGCATATTCGCCGACCGCTTTTACCTGATGCGGGTCATGCCGCCGAAGGAAGGACACGCTGTGGGCACTGCCGTCATACCCCAAATGTTCGCTGGATCTACTGTCGTGGGTCACGCCGATAAGAGCCGCCACAGTCCCGAGGCTTCGATTCCTCGACCGTCGGGGCGTGGTCGCCCTTCCTCGGTCGTCATCGCCGGAGCCGGGATTATCGGCCTGACGACGGCCTGGCGACTGCGTCGTCGCGGGATCGAGGTCTCCGTCTTGGACGACGCTCCAGTCTCCGGTGCCAGTTTCGCTGCTGCCGGGATGCTCGCCCCGGTCTCCGAGGTCGTCTGGGACCAACCGACCCTCTACCCGCTGATAGTGGAGTCGGGCCGGATCTATCGCGACTTCGCTACCGCTATAGCCCAAGACGTTGGCCATGGCGTCGGGTATCGAGAGAGTTCCACCTTCGTTTGCGCTGGGGATTCTGCCGATCATCAAACCCTCAATGAACTGCTGGAGCTCCAGCACCGGATGGGCATGGACATCAACCGAATTAGCGTCTCCCAGGCACGAGTGGCAGAACCCGCACTGGGCCCAGGATACGTCGGGGCTGTCGACATTCCTGGCGACCACCAAATCGATCCCCGACGGCTGTGCGGTGCCATCCTGGAGATCCTTGGTGACCGGGTCGTGCCTACCCGAGCCAGTGAGGTTCTCTTCGATGAGAATCATCGCGCGATTGGTCTGCGTGGTGCCGACGGCAGAAGCTACCACGCCGATCACGTCGTACTCGCGGCCGGGGTAGAAACCGGTGAGATCGCCGGCATTCCGCAGGCTCTCACTGGTCTGCTGCGTCCGGTGCGAGGTGAGGTGTTGCGCCTTCGTGTCCCCGAGGCCTTGCAGCCGTTGGCGACAAGGACCATCCGCGGCGTCGTGCAGGGCAATGCAGTTTACATTGTCCCGCGCGTCGACGGCACCGTCGTCCTGGGCGCGACGACCCGGGAGGACGGCATGGTGGGGGTGCGTGCCGAGGGGGTCCACCAATTGCTACGCGATGCCCACCGCTTAGTGCCCGGAATCCTCGACTGCGAGTTCTACGAGATGACGGCCAAGTCCCGCCCCGGTTCCCCCGATGACGTGCCCATGATCGGACGGGTAAGCGACGGGCTCACCGTCTCGATGGGGTACTTTCGGCACGGCATTCTTCTGGCCGCTATTGGCTCCATGATTGGCGCAGATTTCGTCTGCGGCACCGAAAAGGACAATGACCCGGCCCTACTCACGGCAGTCAGCCCATTTCGATTCTGCAACCGGTAAGGAGCCATCATGACGACGCACAATGGTGAACACATGGCGATTAACCATGTCGGTTGCACCACCACGATGATCAACGGAGAGCCGTACGCCCATGGCGGTAACGAGACAATTCTTGATCTGGTCAGTGCCCGTACCGGCAAGACGCTGAGAGCCGACGGGCGGACCGTCGATGGCTCTCCTCTGGGGATTGCGGTGGCCGTGGACGGGACCGTCATACATCGCGCGCAATGGGCGAAGACCCCGGTGCGAGGAGTCATCGACGTCGTGGCTGCGGTACAAGGCGGATGACAAGGGGACAAGCGGACGTGACGAACACGAGCGAGATGACGGTGACCGAGGTTGGGAGGACAACGACGGACCCCGACGAGCCGCTGCGCATCGGTGGTCTGGAGTTCACATCCCGACTCATCATGGGCACCGGCGGTAGCACGAGCATGGTCACCCTCGAGCGGGCCCTGGTGGCTTCGGGAACCCAACTGACGACCGTAGCCATGCGTCGATTCGCCGCCGGGGCTCGTCAGTCGGTGTTTGAGATCCTGCAGCGGCACCGCATCACCGCCCTGCCGAACACGGCTGGCTGCTACACGGCACGAGACGCCGTCCTCACCGCGAATCTGGCCAGGAAAGCTCTGGACACCAACCTCATCAAACTTGAGGTCATCGCCGATGAAGATACCCTGCTTCCCGATCCCGTCGAGCTCATCGACGCCGCCGAACAACTCGTCGCTGACGGTTTCGTGGTGCTGGCCTACACCAACGATGATCCGGCAGTCGCCAAGCGGCTGGAGGATCTCGGTTGTGCTGCAGTGATGCCGGCCGGCGCCCCAATCGGTACTGGGCTGGGAATCCTCAACCCGCACAACATTGAGTTGATCGTCGATCGGGCAAGTGTCCCCGTCATTCTAGAGCTGGGGTTGGCACAGCATCGGAGGCCGCCCTGGCCATGGAACTAGGGTGCGACGCGGTGCTCCTGGCGTCGGCAGTAACCCGTGCCCACAATCCAGTGGGCATGGCCAAGGCGATGAAGATGGCCGTAGCGGCTGGACGGGCAGCTCGCACGTCGGGACGCATCCCACCTCGGCGTCTAGCGCAAGCCAGCTCGTCCTTCGACGGCATCATCACTGAGCGGGTACGTGGCCCGAGAGAGGACGATAGCCTGTGAACGCTCCGAACCCGGTGGGCAACGCGGCATTACGTGCCACCAGTGACCGCGACGCCGTAGGAGATTTGTCCCCCGAGACATCGCTGACCAACCGTGACCTGACCCGATATGCCCGCCACATCGTCCTACCCGGATTCGGGCAAGATGCCCAACGGCGGCTGCGAGATAGTCGGGTACTCGTCGTCGGAGCCGGAGGACTTGGCTCCCCGGCACTATTATACCTGTCCGCGGCTGGGGTCGGCCACCTCACAATCCTTGATGATGACGTCGTTGACGAGTCCAACCTGCAGCGTCAGGTAATCCACCGCCAAGCCGACGTGGGACGGCCCAAGGCCGTTAGCGCCAAGGATGCGGCGCACCGATTGGACCCGCAGCTGGCGGTGGAGGCCGTCGTCGCCCGGCTGGGAACCGACAATGCGCTCGGCCTAGTCAAGGATCACGACCTTGTCCTCGATTGCACCGACAATTTCACGACCCGCTACCTAGCCTCCGATGCTGCCGAGATCACCGGCACCCCGCTGGTCTGGGGAACGATTCTGCGGTACCAAGGACAGATATCGGTCTTCTGGCCTGGTCATGGACCGATGTTGCGTGACCTGTTTCCCGAAATTCCCGCTGCCGACTCGGTACCGTCGTCCGCTGTCGGAGGCACATTCGGCCCGATCGTCGGCCAGGTGGGATCAATGATGGCCGCCGAAGCCATCAAGGTGCTCACTGGGGTCGGGGCACCCTCCGTGGGGAAGCTCGTCGTCGTCGACGCTCTCGACGTGGGCGCCCGCACCCTCAGCTTCGCCCCAGACCCGGACCGGAAACCGGTGACGCGGCTTCCTCCGTCCGATCGGTGAGTCATCACCAATGGCTTTGGTGCGCTGTTCTGGCGTCTCGATACATTTGGGCGTTCCGACGAAGCTACTGCAGTACGGAGGTTTCCCCGCCTGATCGAGGGTGAGCTCGCGAATGGTGTCGGTTGGGCCAAAGACAGACAGCAAGGTTTCCCCTGGTTCGAAGTGAGGCTCTCCTGAGGGTTCGCGCCGCACGACGACAGGTGGGCTTCCCCGGGACGTCGTCATGGCCCACCCGTGCCCCGATCAGCTCTGGGTCAAGGCACCGCTATAGCTAACAGCAGCAATAGAAAACCGTATGGGGCACCGGACGCGTCGACCGCCGCGAAAGAAACACTCGCTGAAGCATACTGCCGCATTGTACAACAGCATAGTCAAACGCTACGACAACTCTCGCAGCAAACCGAGTGAGAGTCCGCCTAGATCCGCTGCCCGGAACATCCTTACTTTGCCTCGCCGCGAATTCCCGCACGATATGATGGCGTATCGACGACATGTCGTGTGTCGGGAGGTTTCAACGTGGAACCCAATTCGACCAATATGTCTGGAACACGTCCTAAAGTGAGTCGCCGTGAATTCATGAAGTGGTCCGCGGTGGTCGGTGGAACCGCCGCCCTCGCCCCGGCGCTGCACGAGGCGACGGGCGCGCGGACCAACTAGCTCGTCAACCACACCTCGACCACCGTGTGGTCTGCCTGCACCGTCAACTGCGGATCCCGCTGCCCACTGCGGCTGGAGATCAAGAACGGAACTGTCACGCGCGTCTTGCCAGACGACACGGTCGGCGACGAGCTCGGCTCTCAACAGGTGCGTGCTTATGTGCGCGGACGCTCGATTCGCCACCGCATCTACAACCCGGATCGGTTGAAGAAGCCGATGAAACGCAAGCCGGGCACTAAACGTGGTGACGAACAATGGGTGACAATCAGTTGGGATCAGGCTCTTGACGAGATCACCGACAAGATGAAACAGATCAAGGCCAAGTACGGAAACGGGGCCTTCTACATCAATTACGGCACCGGAACCCTAAGCTCAGTCATGGCCAAGTCGTGGCCGCCAGACCAGAGTGCCTTCGCCCGGCTCATGAACACCTGGGGTGGCTACCTCGATCACTACAGCGACTACTCCACCACCGAGATCACCCAGGCCTACCCGTACTTCTACGGGTCGTGGGTAGCAGGCAATTCTTTCGACGATGCCAAGAACTCCAAGCTGCAGGTAATGTTCGGCAACAACCCGGCCGAGACACGCATGTCCGGCGGCGGCCAGGTGTTCGTCTCCCAGCAGACACGCAAAGAGTTTGGGGTGAGCACGATCGTCATCGACCCGCGCTACTCCGAGACGGCCATCACCATGGCCGACGAGTAGATCCCCGTTCGGCCAGGCAGCGACGCAGCCTTGGTTGCGTGTCTCGTCCACACCATGATCACCGAAAACCTCCACGACCAAGCCTTCCTCGACCGCTACTGCATAGGATTCGACGACGACCATCTACCCAAGGGAGCACCCGCAGGGTCTTCCTACCGCGCCTACCTGGAAGGCAAAGGACCCGACCACACCGTCAAAGACGCCACCTGGGCCTCCCACATCACCGGAATCCCCGCAGACCGCATCCGCCGCCTCGCCCGTGAGATCGCCACTGCAAAGCCCTGCGCGATCACCCAAGACTGGGGTCCCCAACGCCACGCCAACGGTGAGAACAGCGCGAGAGCAATCTTCTTGCTCGCTGCTGCTACCGGCAACATCGGCATGCCCGGCGGCGGCACGGGGGCCCGCGAGGGCAGCCAGGCATTCGACTTCGCTTTGCCCTTCAACACGGGGATCACCAACATCCATTCCAACAAGATCTTCTCGGTGTTCTCCTGGCTGGACGCCATCGACCACGGCGACCAGATGGACACCTTCAACTCCGGTGTGTGCAAGAAAGCAGTCCCAGGAGTGCGCGCCAACAAAGTGCCGATCGACGAACACGGCAAACCGACAAACGTGAAACTCACTACCCCGATCAAGATGGTCTGGCAGTACTCAGGCAACTCGTTACTGGGACAGACCGGTGACAACAATCGTTCAGCCGAGATCCTGCGCGACGACTCTAAGTGCGAACTCGTCGTCGTGTGCGACATTCAGTACACAACCTCGGCCCGCTATGCCGATTACATCTTGCCCGGCACCTCCACCGCCGAGGAGGACGACATACATCCCGGCGAAAACGGCGGCCCCATGGCCTATGGAATCGTCTCGTCCCAGGCAATCAGACCACTATACGAGTGCCGCAATATTTACGACATCTGCGTCGGACTCGCCAAGCGTCTAGGCACCGAAAAGGAATTCACCGGGGGACTGACCCGCACCCAGTGGTTGGAACGGACGATAGCGGAAACCCGTAAGGACAATCCCGAACTACCCACCTATCGTGAGTGGAAGAAGATGGGCATTTTCCGCAAGGACATGGACCCGCACGTTGAACTCGCCGAATTCCGCAAAGATCCAGGATCCAACCCGCTGGACACTCCGTCAGGCAAGATCGAGATCTACTCCGAGCGCCTAGCAGCGATGTCCAAGGTATGGACGTTCGGGACCTTCCACGACAAGCTTCGCGGTGACGACCTCACTGCCCTGCCCGAATACGTCGCCACTTGGGAGGGCCCCGAAGAAGCCAAAGCATCCAAGAAGTACCCGTTCCAGGTGATCGGCCACCACTTCAAGGGACGCACTCACTCCAGCTACGGCAATGTTGATTGGTTGGTGGATGCACACCCCCAGACGGTGTGGATCAACACCAAGGACGCCCGAACCAAGGGGATCACCAATGGCGACGAGGTCTTCGTCTACAACGACCGCGGCACCATCCGGCTGCCGGCTCGCGTGACCAACCGCATCACACCCGGAGTGCTCTCGGTACCCCAAGGTGCTTGGTACCGCCCCTCAGATGCCAGGGACATCACCCCGCCGAACGGGGCCAATCCCAATCACCCGGTCGATATTAACGGTGCCGTGAACACTCTCACATCCCTACACCCTTCGCCGCTGGCGAAGGGGAATGCGGTGCATACAACAATTGCTGATGTGGAGAAAGCGTAACCCGCATCTCTTTCCCATAATCGGCCAATCCGCGCCAGGTGATGAAAGTGAGCTGGTCGGATGTACCCGACGACGACGTGGCATCCACCGTCTTTAACGAGCAGCACCGCATATCACCTAATAAAAGCCTAGAGAATTTGAAAGAACCGAAGGATGAGTACGAACCACTACACCAAGAGGGGGCCAAATACGGCTTCTTCTTCGACCAGACGCTGTGTACCGGGTGCAAGGCCTGCCAGATCGCCTGCACCGATAAACACGATCTGCCTACGGGAGTGCGGTGGCGGCGGGTAGTTGAGTATGCCGGCGGAGGATGGCAGACCTCCGGCGACACCTTCAGCCCATCGGTTTTCACGTACTACACGTCGATTTCCTGCAACCACTGCGAGGACCCGATCTACATGGAAGTGTGCCCCACCACGGCGATGTCGCGTCGCGATGACGGCACCGTTTATGTTGATCAGGACAAGTGTGTGGGATGCAGGTACTGCGAGTGGGCTTGCCCGTACAGCGCACCACAGTGATACCAGCCGGATGAGCAAGTGCGACCTGTGTTATGACTACCGTAGCGAAGGCAAAGAACCGGCCTGCGTAGCCGCTTGCCCGTCGCGAGCCCTCGACTGGGGGCCGATCGACAAACTGCGCAGTAAGTACGGCGATGAAAATGCCATCGCACCGCTACCTGACCCCTCGGTGACAAAACCACATTTAGTCATCGCTGCACACCGTGATGCCCAAAGCATGGGATGAGGGCACCTGCGAGATCGCCAATCCCGGGGAAATCTGATGCACACTCACGATATACCTATGATCCTGTTCACCATCGTCACGCAGATGTGCGTCGGTGCCTTTGTGGTTCTGGGGTTCGTCCACGTGGGCGCAGCCATCAAAAGACGCGAAAACAGCGTCGTAGAACGGGCCAGCCGCCCTGTGCTCTACGCCATCGGTCCGGCCATGGTCTTTGGCCTCTTCGTCTCTATGTTCCATATGGGTTACCCAGCTCACACCCTCAATGTCCTGCGTCATCCGCAAACTTCCTGGCTGTCGCGCGAGATCATGTTCGGCTCTGGCTTCGCATTGCTCGGCTTTGCCTTCGCCCTGGTCAGTTGGTTCCGACGAGCCTCTTTCACTGTTCAACGAATTCTCGCGGCCCTCACCACAATCGTGGGCATCGGCCTGGTGGTGTGTGAGTCGATGATCTACTACTCCTTGGTGACGGTCCCGGCTTGGCACAGCTGGTGGGTGCCCTTCTCCTTCGCGGCTACCAGCATCATATTGGGGACTCTCGCAGTTGCGTGTGCGGTCATGATCACCGCGATGGTGCGTCATCGTCATGAAACCACTGGGACCCCAGCCAAGGAGACACCTCCGACGACCACGGGTTGGTGGTCTCGATACGTCACTGACGAGATTCACGCAACCAACGCCCCTACCGACGACCAGGATGGGCTCTTTCGCTAGCGGTGACCAAGTGGTGCTCCATCGTCGCTGCAATAGCCACAGCGGCCCTCATGGTGGGTTACCCGATCTATACCTCCAGCCTCGCATCAGGCGGGCCTGCAGCCCATCAAGCTGGCGGCCTATATTCCGGCGCAAGCTACACCATCCGGCTCATGCTGCTGGGTGTTGTCGTACTCATGCTGGGACTCGTCGTCTACCACGGTGCACTACGTACCCCGCGCGAACACCCCAACGGATTGGGTCGGTTACTCGTCGCTGTCCTGGTGATCGCTTTCACTAGTGAACTCGTCGGAAGGGCACTGCATTACGCGAGTCTGGCACGAATCGGGATATGACCGGCGACGACCTGAAACCACTGCTGAGATGGCAACGTGGCCACGATCTTCCTCGTGCAACGGTCTTCGGTTGCGGTCATGAGCCGGAACTGCGGGTACACCGATTCATGGTCGGGGTGCGCATCACTGGCTGCCTGCCTGAATACCCGGTGGATCTCGTGGCTCAGATATTGGCCATGGGGTGAGCGTGATCCCCGTCACCCTCTGTAAGGATAATCCACGGGGCGTGGCTGACCGCATCAAGGAGTGGTCGCGACTTCTACCGGGATACGTGCGGACGGTCACACGCTCCCAGATCCAGCCGCGATGGCCTCGCCGCGCCGGAGTCTCGCTGATCTTGGGACGAATTGCGCTGCCACGCCGCGAGGCACTTGGCCTAGAGGCGGTAGATCAACTGCGTGCCGTAAGCAACGAGACGCCGGATCTGTCTGATGACCACGCAGCTCGCACCACCCAGGCGCCGCGCACATCGCGCATATTAAGTCGCCGGCCGTCTTCCCGACCCAAATGTGCCCCACAGATGCGGCCACAGGCCGGCGAAAGGAGACTAGGTAATGCTGTTGTGCCCTCAGCGAGCCACATGGAGGCATGGATCAGCAGGGTGATACTGACGAAGCAGGCAGTAGCATCAGACCTCTGTTCCCGATCGTAGGCTCGGGGATGCGTGGCGTGCGGTGTGTGCGTTCAGGCGTGTCCGACACGGACATTACGACTGCGCACCGTGGACGGACTTGCTGAGCTTGTCCACATGACCTCATCTCACTGACAGGGCGGTGAGAAACGCCCGCACGGCCCGGTGCCTCGATCCCACCGCCTCTCGCACGGCTTTAGCTTTGTGCCGAACCTCGCTGGCCGGCAATCCGCGTCAGTTTCGTCGCCAGCTCCGTCGTATTGCCACCTTGTGCAGTGGCAAGACCAACGAGGAAGGCTGTAAGCGGCGCCCCCGGGCGTGACGGCCCGTGAGAGATGGCCGAGACCATATCGAGCAGGGGCTGCTCGGCATCTGTTAAAACGGCTGGGTCCACACTCAACTCGTCGGCCGCGGTCTTCAACCATTCGCGCATCTGGGCCATTTTCTCCGGGTTGTCGTCATGATGCGGCACGATTTCCTCCTGACATCTCATGGGCATCACACGTAGTAGTTCACCTATTCTCGTCCTAGGGACACCCTATGACCCAACAGCAACCCCGAGGACGGGGCGCAGGTGTGTTAGAGCGTACTCCGCAGACTTGCGAGATGTGACGCACCGTCCCGCGTGTGGTGGGCGTCAATGTCCCCCACCTGCAAGCTGGCTAAAGATGTGCTCGAGCACCGGACCGATCACGGCGAAGGTATCGCGCACCCCTCCGGTGGATCCCGGGGCATTGACGATGAGCGCCCCCTGACAGTCACGCGAAGTGACTCCCACCAGCCCGCGCGAAAGCCCTGCTACGGCGGAAGCATGACCGCCATTGGCTCGGATCTGCTCCGCCAACCCATCCAGACGGGCAACCAGCATTGGCTCAGTAGCTTCCGGGGTGAGGTCACGCGGCGATACCCCCGTTCCGCCAGTGGTGACGACAAGACGGTATCCATGCCTCAGCGCGTCCCTCAGGGCACCACGCACCGAGTCGATGCCGTCGGGCACGACAACTACCGGTCCGGGGCGAAGCCAGCTGTAACCCAAGCCAGCGAGCAACGAAAGGGCCAAAGGGCCAGACCGATCCGTCGCCGCTCCCGAGGCACAACGGTCCGAAACGGTGATAACACGGGCCTTGATCTCTTCCACGCGGGAAATGCTATCGGGGGCCTCACCAGCAGTACCGTTGACCAACCCCCAGTCGACTGGGTGAAGCGCATCCTCGCTGGAGAGCATAACCTGGACGTTGCGCGGGGAGAGATTCTGTCATCGCCAGCAGGCCTGCCGGCAAGCCAAGCATGAGCGAAGCCAACAGGAGCTTCTTCATCACCTGGGAGTTACGTCAATGCCCAGCTTCTGGCCGAGCGCGGCCCTTCCGCGACGAGAAGCGCCCAACATCTGTTTCTCCGGGAGAAAGCGTCTTGCATACCTCGAGCAACGTGAATGACCCGGGGCGGGACAACAGACGAGTAAGGCTTCCGAGAACACGCCAATCGGAGGGTCAATCGGCGGCATGGTGCCGCCACCATTCCAGGTCATCCGGGGTGTCGAGGTCACGACAGACTTCTGGGCCCACCGGCACATCGAGTAAATCCAACTTTCCCAGCACGCTGTGCACCGAGCGGTTGATGACCATGCCGGAAGCAACAATGGTTGCCTCCAAAGACACTCGTCGATACACCCCCTGCAGGAGTTGACGACGAGGTTGCGGGGTTCCTCCGAAGGCCACCGCCCCAGCGAGGTGACTCACCGAGTTGTCATCCAAGGCACGGCACAGTTGCGGAATACACTTCCCAATCCCTGGGGAATCCACTGCGCAGACGAGCACCAAGTCGCCCGGCCGAGCGGGAGGCAGAACCTGCAATCCTGCGTCGATCCCGGCCAGCGGCCCAGAGCCGGGCGGTTCCTCCATGGTGCGCAATACACGTCGAGGCAACCCGACCGATTCACGGGCAACGATAACGTCACAGCCTTCCGCCCCCTCACGGACCCGATCTACTGCATCCATCACGACATCCAGTAGACGACGCCCCCCTACACGCAAATCAGCCTTCGATACCCCGCCCAGTCGGCGGGCACGTCCTCCAGCGAGGATGACGGCATCCAGACGATGATCGGTCATGTCATGATCATGCCTCGCCACGGGCAGGCAACCTCAGAACTAGGACTTGCCATGTCGTGAAAGGCATTAGAAGATGAAGAATCTTGATCTTGACAGGTCACGGTCCCTGGCGAATGACGAGAGGGACCAGCTGCACATGAGGCCCATGAGGCCAACACCTCGTCGCTCAACGGCACCTGGTTTCACTGGGCGAGTCTCCCCGTGGAGGTGGCGTCATCGAGGCGGAAAACTTTTGTTGGTTCCACGACCCGGTCGCCCGCTCCCCACCCAGCTCGCTAGTGCAACCTGGGCCATGTCGACGTTGGGACGAAGTGCCCGATAGTATCCCAACACCGATTTTCTCTGGTAATCTCCGTGCTAATTAACCGATCCCACGCGGAGGCACCGTGAGCACAAGCCCCTCCCGCCATCTCATCGAGAACTGGGACCCCGAGGAAAACTGGGATTCCCGTATCGCATGGCGGACCTTGACCATTTCGACGTTCTCTATGATCATCGCGTTTTGCGTCTGGTTCTTGGTGAGCGCGATCGCACCCAAACTCAACGCCATCGGATTCCAGCTGACAAAGTCGCAGCTGTACTGGCTCACCGCCATGCCAGGGCTCTCGGGAGGCCTCATCCGGCTGGTCTACATGTTCCTGCCGCCGGTGACCGGCACTCGCAGGCTCGTGGGATACAGCTCCCTGCTCTACCTCATCCCCATGCTGGGCTGGTTCTTCGCCGTCCAGAACACGTCGACCGGGTATGGAACCCTTCTCCTGCTCGCCTTCTTATGCGGCATTGGAGGCGGCTCTTTCTCCGGTTACATGCCGTCGACGGGCTACTTCTTCCCTAAACGCAAACAGGGCACCGCTTTGGGACTACAGGCTGGCATCGGCAACCTGGGGATGTCCATCGTCCAGTTGCTCGGCCCGTGGCTCATGAGCTTCGGACTCCTCGGCCTCACATGGGTAGCCCCGCAGCGCACAGCCGGGAGCCCTCTGTGGGTGCACAACATCGCCATAGTCTTCGTACCGTGGACCATCCTAGCCACGATCTTGGCCTTCACCATGCTCAAAGACGTTCCAGTGAAGGCAAACTTCCGTCAGCAGATCGACATCTTCGCCAACCCCGACACTTGGATCATGACACTCATGTACGTCATGACCTTCGGCCTGTTCAGCGGTTTCAGCGCCCAGTTCGGATTGCTTATCAACAATACTTATGGCAGTTCGAGCAGCTTGGCTCAGGGATTCTCTGATTTGCCCGCCGGCGCCTCCTATGCCTTTCTTGGCCCTCTCATCGGTTCGTTAGTGCGTGTTATCTGGGGGCCGCTATGCGACCGCTTTGGTGGGTCGATCTGGACCTTTGTCTCGGGCATCGGGATGGCGCTGACGCTCGGATTCTGCGCTTTCTTCCTCAATCCCACCAATCCGGACCAGTTTGCCTACTTCCTGTGGGGAATGCTCACCATGTTCTTCTTCTCCGGCATCGGTAACGCCGGGACCTTCAAGCAAATGCCCATGATCATGCCTGCCAGGCAAGCTGGTGGAGCCATCGGGTTCACCGCCGCCATCGGCTGCTTCGGCCCGTTCGTCGTCGGCGTCGCCCTATCGTCGATGACGGCCGCTGCCTGGTTCTGGATCTGCACCGCCTTCTGCATCCTGTGCTCGATCATCTGCTGGATCCGTTACGCCCGCCCTGGTGCCCCATACCCAGGCTGACCAGTGGGCCCCAGTTCCAACACACTTAACTCGGTTCGTTTTTACGAAGGAGGCCCCCGATGACGGCGTACGGCGAAGCATCTGACCTCGAGCCCCCCAGCAGCTCAGCCTTACTCAAAATGGGAACCTGGCTACGCCGCGGCACGACGTCGTCCGATACACGCCAGCTGTTCCTGAAGGGCGGACGCGACGCCGACGTCTTCTACCGCAAGCGTTGGGCCCACGACAAGGTTGTGCGCTCTACCCACGGGGTGAACTGCACCGGCTCGTGCTCGTGGAAGATCTATGTCAAAGATGGGATCATCACCTGGGAGTCTCAGGAAACCGACTATCCGTCCACCGGCCCGGATATGCCCGACTACGAGCCACGCGGATGCCCGCGTGGCGCCTCGTTCAGCTGGTATGAATACTCTCCCACACGGATACGCCACCCTTACGTACGCTCGATCCTACTGGACGCTTGGCGAGACAAGCTCGCTGAACTCGGCGACCCGGTCGATGCCTGGGCAGCCATTGTCGATGACTCACAGCTCTCCCGCGCTTACAAAAGCGCTCGCGGGCATGGCGGTATGGTGCGTGTGTCGTGGGAGGAGGCCACGCAGATCATCGCGGCGGCCTATGTACATACCATCAAAGCCTACGGACCCGATCGCATTGCCGGGTTCTCGGTCATCCCGGCTATGTCCATGGTGTCCTACGGAGCCGGATCCCGGTTCACAGAACTTCTTGGTGGCACCATGTTGAGCTTTTACGACTGGTATGCCGACCTCCCCCCGGCCAGTCCCCAGGTCTTCGGCGACCAAACCGACGTGCCCGAGGCTGGCGACTGGTTCAACTCCCAATACCTCATCATGTGGGGATCTAACGTTCCCGTGACACGCACCCCAGACGCGCACTTCATGACCGAGGCGCGCTATCACGGCCAGAAGGTCATCGTCGTGAGTCCGGACTATGCCGACAACACGAAGTTCGCCGACGAGTGGCTGCGCGTCGCCTCGGGAACCGACGGAGCTCTTGCCATGGCCATAGGCCATGTCGTCCTCTCGGAATTTCATGTCAAGCGTCGCGAACCAATGTTCCTTGACTACATGCGTCGGTACACCGACTCTGCCTTCCTCGTCGAACTAGACCGTTTCGACGGCCCACAGGCCGACGGCGCGGCATATGTACCCGGAAAGTTTCTCACCGCCGACAAGGTCGATGTTGAGACGCGTCCAGATCACCCCGAGTTCCGTCCGCTAGTGATAGAGGCTGACGGGTCACTCAAGGATCCCGGTGGAACCTTGGCCGATCGGTTCTCCGAGTCGGGGGCCGGGCACTGGAATCTCAATCTCGATGGCGTCGACCCCGTCATGAGCATGATGGACACCGATTCCTGGGAAGCCGTAGAGATTGCCCTGCCCCGCTTCGACCTGCCCTCCAGCCCGGACCAGACAAGCCTAGGTGCCGGCATCGTGCACCGCGGAGTACCAGCCCGTCGCATCGGTGCCAGGCTCGTCACCACCGTCTACGACCTCCTGCTCGCCCAATACGCCGTCAGCCGTGAGGGGCTGCCCGGTCAATGGCCCAGCGGTTACGACGATCCCACGGTGCCGGGAACCCCCGCCTGGCAGGCCGAACTCACCGGCGTGCCAGCGACCGCGGCCGAACGCATCGGCCGGGAGTTCGCGCTGAACTCGCTGGAAACCGGTGGACGGTCCATGATCGTTATGGGAGCAGGAGTCAACCACTTCTACCATGCCGATGAGATCTACCGGACATTCCTCGCGTTGACGAACATGTGTGCCACCCAGGGCGTCAACGGTGGCGGGTGGGCCCACTACGTCGGTCAGGAGAAGGTGCGACCATTCACTGGCTGGGCCAACTACTCGTTTGCGCTGGACTGGGCACGTCCGGCACGTCAAATGATCTCCACTGCCTGGTACTACCTCACCACCGACCAGTGGCGCTATGACGGTGCCCGCGCCGAGAGCGTGGCCTCTCCCCTAGGCAGCAACTCCTTTGCCGGCCGAACCACTGCGGACTGCTTGGTGGACTCGGCACGCCGCGGATGGACACCGAGCTACCCAACCTTCACCCGCAATCCGCTGGATCTCGCCGACGAGGCCGCCGCTGCCGGGATGGAGCCAGCCGGTTACATCGCTCAGAAACTGACCGACGGTTCCTTGGGCTTCGCCTGTGAGGATCCCGATGCCGCTCAGAACCATCCACGCCTGCTGGCCAACTGGCGCACCAACCTACTGGGCTCCAGCGCCAAGGGCACCGAGTTCTTCATGAAGCACATGCTTGGCTGCGAAAACGACGTCAACGCCACCGAGCTACCCGAGGATAAGCGTCCTGCCGACATCCGTTGGCGCGACGACACCCCACCGGGCAAACTCGACCTCATGTGGACCGCGGACTTCCGCAACACGTCCACTACGCTGCATTCCGACATCGTCCTGCCGGCCGCTACGTGGTATGAGAAGCATGACCTGTCAAGCACCGACATGCATCCCTACGTTCATTCCTTCAACCCAGCGGTGGATCCACCGTGGGAGGCACGTACTGACTTCGAGGTGTTCCAGACCCTGGCACACCTCGTCTCCCAGATGGCGGCAACACATCTGGGGACCCGCACCGATATCGTCGCTGCACCGTTGATGCACGACACCCTCGACGAGATGACGACGCCCGCCGGTTCCGTCAGCCGGGAGCAGGAAACCTGGATCCCCGGAGTGACGATGCCCAAGCTCGTCACCGTGGAGCGTGATTACACCCGGATCGGTGCGAAGTTTGACACCCTCGGGCCACTCACCGAGAATCTCGGGATGGTGACCAAGGGGGTGCCATTCCATCCCGATCAGGAAGTCGCCGACTTGGCACGACGCCACGGCGTCGCCACCTCCGGCCCCGGTGCGGGACGCCCGCTCCTCGACACCGCGATCAAGGTCTGCAACACGATTCTGGCCACCTCCGGAACCACCAACGGTCGTCTGGCCACTGCCGGTTTCGAGCAATTGGAAACCCGTACGGGCACGAAACTAACCGACCTGTCCACGGGGTCACAGGACCGCAGGGTGACGTTTACCGACACAGTCATCCAGCCCCAGCCCGTCATCACCTCACCCGAGTGGTCGGGTTCGGAGCACGGAGGACGTCGCTACTCGGCCTTCGTCATCAATGTGGAACGACACAAGCCGTGGCACACCCTCACCGGACGAATGCATTACTACCTGGACCACGACTGGATGCGTGATATGGGTGAGAGTCTTCCGATCTTCCGACCCCCACTTGATGTCGCACACATCTACGACGAGCCAGCTGCCGGATACACGGGTACTGATGCCAATGGCACGGCGGTGGTGTCGGTGCGGTACATGACCCCACACAACAAATGGGGTATCCACTCGCAGTACTACGACAACCTGCACATGCTCACCCTGGCCCGCGGAGGCCAGACGATCTGGATGTCTCCTGTCGATGCCGCGAAGATTGGGGTCACCGACAACGACTGGGTGGAGGCTTACAACCGCAACGGCACGGTCGACGCCCGCGCCATTGTCAGCCACCGGATCCCGGAGGGAACAGTGTTCATGTACCACGGGCAGGAACGCACTGTGAACACTCCACTGACCGAACGCTCAGGCAAACGTGGCGGCACCCACAACTCCCTCACCCGGATCATGCTGAAACCTAGCCACTTTATCGGCGGGTACGCCCAGCTCAGTTACGCCTTCAACTACTACGGCCCCACCGGTAATCAACGGGACGAAGTGACGCTCATCCGGCGTCGTGGCCAGGAGGTGACGTTCTGATGAAAGTCATGGCTCAGATCGCAATGGTGATGAACCTCGACAAGTGCATCGGCTGCCACACCTGCTCGGTGACATGCAAGCAGGCCTGGACCAACCGTGAAGGCACGGAGTACATGTGGTTCAACAATGTCGAAACCCGGCCTGGCGTCGGCTACCCGCGCGGTTGGGAGGACCAAAAACGATGGAGGGGAGGATGGAAGCGCACCCGTTCCGGAAAACTGGTCCCCCGCCAAGGAGGGCGCCTGGCCACCTTGGGCAAGATTTTCGCCAATCCGAACCTGCCCGGAAACAAGGACTACTACGAGCCGTGGACCTACGAATACGACCAACTACTGTCGTCCCCATCGACGACGCACATCCCCACTGCCCGGGCGACATCAGCCCTCACGGGTGAGCACAGAGACACCATCGACTGGGGCCCTAACTGGGATGACGATCTTGGTGGTTCCATGGAAACCCTCGACCAGGACCCGGTGCTACACCAGATGAACCTCACGGTGCGCAAGTCCATCGAGGATTCATTCATGTTTTACCTTCCACGCATCTGCGAACATTGCCTCAACCCGACGTGCGTTTCCGCTTGCCCATCCGGGGCGATCTACAAGCGCACCGAGGATGGAATCGTCCTCGTCGATCAGGATCATTGCCGCGGCTGGCGCATGTGCGTGTCCGGATGTCCGTACAAGAAGGTGTTTTTCAACCACCGCAGCGGCAAAGCCGAGAAATGCACACTGTGCTACCCACGTCTAGAAACCGGGCAGCCAACAGTATGTTCGGAAACCTGTGTTGGACGACTTCGCTACCTGGGAGTGCTTCTCTACGATGCGGACAAGGTCACCTGGGCCGCATCCCAGCCGGATCCACGCACCCTGTGCGCTGCCCAGAGAGAAGTCCTTCTCGACCCCAACGATCCCGAGGTCATCACACGAGCCAAGGCCGAAGGCATCCCACACTCTTGGATCGAGGCAGCCCAAGCTTCACCGGTATGGCAGCTCATCAGCCGCTATCAGATTGCCCTGCCCCTGCACCCTGAGTACCGAACGCTGCCGATGGTCTGGTACGTACCACCCCTGTCACCAGTCGTCGACGCCGTCAGCGCCTCGGGCAACGATGGGGAGGACCATAGAGTGCTGTTAGCAGCGATCTCCCAGATGCGTATTCCGCTCGAGTATCTCGCCGGGCTGTTCACTGCCGGAGCCACGGCTCCAGTGGAGTTCTCACTTCGTCGTCTGGCCGCAATGCGCTCCTACATGCGAGACATCTTCCTGGAGAATGACACCGACGAGGCGATTCCCAAGGCAGTGAACATGACCAGTGAAGACATGCGAAGCATGTACCAGCTGCTGGCCATCGCCAAATATGACGACCGTTACGTCATCCCTACAACCCGCACCGATCTACCCGACGGAATCACAGGATTGGACCGCTGTCCGGTGGGCGGGAGCCTCGAGGCCTTCCACAGCATCTTCTCCCCGGCCAGTGCCCCGGAGGGCACACGCATACTGCCGTTGGAGGTGATCTGAGGTGGACGTCTTTTTGGGCGCACCGCGCATGCCAGTGTCGACTCACGTGGATGCTTCCCCTGCCCAGCGCCGCGTAGTCCACATGGCGATGAGTCTGTTGCTGGACTACCCGGACGGGCAACTCACCCACAGCATTGCGGCAGTGCGCCACGATCGTATCCTCATGCCTGCCGCTGTGGCCGATGAGATCATCGCCTTCTGTGATGTGGCTGAGAGCTGGGGGCTGCGCGCCCTGCAGGAACACTACGTGGAGACCTTCGACCAGCGTCGCCGTTGTGCGCTGTACCTCAGCTATTACTCGGCCGGGGACACCCGCGAACGGGGGGCTGCGATCCTGGGGTTCCGGGACGTCATGCGCAATGCCGGGTTCGAGATGAACCATGCCAACGAGTTGCCCGACTACCTACCCGTGGTGTTGGAGTTCTCGGCACGCGCCACAGAGGGTGACACGTTGTTACGTGCCAACCGGGAGGCCCTAGAGATCATCAGATCAGCATTGGTCGCGGCGTCCAGCCCCTATGCGCACCTTCTGGAGGGTTTGTGCCTCGTCTTGTCGCCCCTGGACGAGAGGACCCTCGGCCGTTACCAGAAACTCATCAGCCAGGGGCCGCCTGTTGAGATGGTGGGTCTCGCCGCCATGGATTCCGTATCAACCCCTAGGAGGCAGTCATGAACACGAAATCCTTGCTGGTGTGGCTGGTACTGCCCTACCTGTCGATCGTCCTCTTCATCGGAGGGATGATCTGGCGGTACCGCACGGATCAGTTCGGTTGGACGAGCCGATCAAGCCAGTGGAACGAGCCAGCCATCCTGCGCTGGTCATCGCCACTGTTCCACTTCGGGATCCTCTTCGTCTTCCTGGGACACGTGCTGGGGCTTGTTTTTCCAGCGCCGTGGATCTGCGCCATCGGGATCACCGAGGATGCCTATCACGTCATGGCAACTGTCCTGGGGGGTGCGGCTGGGCTGGCGGCCCTCATCGGGCTTTTCGGGCTGCTGTACCGCAGATTCGTCATGAAGTCAGTGCGCCTCACGACGACCAGGATGGACATCGTCACCTATGTGTTGCTCACCCTTGCAGTCGCACTTGGCTGCTCGGCTACCGTACATCAGCAAATGATTGTCGGTGGTTACGACTACCGGAATACCATCAGCCCATGGTTCCGCTCCATCGCCCTGTTCCAACCTCGGCCTGCGTTGATGGCCGCGGTGCCGCTGGATTACAAGATGCACGTACTGGCCGGGTTGATCCTACTTAGCGTATGGCCATTCACCCGACTTGTGCATGCCATCTCTGCACCAGTGAGTTATCCGACAAGACCATACGTCGTGTACCGGTCGAGGAACCAGCATCTGGAACCTTCGTCACAACGCTACGAATGGTGATGTGGTGAGCGAGCGAGGCATTGACGCGATCCTCACCACCATCGCATCGCTCACCCCTGCCCAGCAGGCAGTCCTCAGGGCGGTGTCGCTTCATGCGGGACCGGTAACAATTGCTGATCTGGCCCAGGAGTGCGGGCTGCACGTCAACACCGTTCGGGAACCCCTCAACGTGCTGGTGTCCGTGGGGCTGGTGGAACGCGAGCGGATGCCGGTGTCGGGCCGTGGACGTCCATCCTGGGGATATACGAGCCGCACTCTGTCCGGGCCGAACTCGCCGACCGATCTCCTGCGCCATCTTTTTCGCTCGACGACCCGCTGGATCCGCGACAGCAGCGACGATCCCGTCGCCGCTGCCACAAGTCTGGGGCAGTACCTGGGTGATGAGGCCTTGGCCATGGCCAAGGTGCCAGACCACTTGGGACGCCCCGTGACTGACCAGTTCAGTCTGGCCGAGCACATGACGAAGATCCGAGTATTCCTCACAGCGTTCGGCTTCTGCGCCGAGTCACACCCGACGAATCCCACCGCTTTGGTACTGCGTGCCTGCCCGTTCACCGACCCCAATGACACCGATCCAGTGGCCATGGCGATCCAGCGCAGCATGCTGTACCGGGTGATCGAGCGTACTGGTGGTAACTGCGTACATGCCACACTGCGTCACGATGAGGACTCGGGAACCTGCGAGTTGGTCCTGGTCTCGAACCGCGCCAGCGCGGCAAGTTGAGCCGTGAATGCCATGCACGGCTCCCTCAGCAGTTGAGACACGCCGCCATCCTCCACGACCCGGCCGTGTTCCAGAACCACCAACCGCTCAGCCAATGCCATCGTGTCGGCGACGTCGTGGGTGATGATCAGGGCCGTCGTGCCGGTCTGATCCAACCGAGACCTCAGCAGGTCCCGCACCAGTGTCTTGGCATCAACGTCAAGTGCTGCGGTGGGCTCGTCGAAGACCAGGACGTCCGGGTCGACGGCAAGCGCCCGAGCCAGGCTAACCAGTGCCGCTTGACCACCCGAGAGCTGTGCACCGCGCCGCCCGGCAAGGTGTGAACATCCCACCGCGGCAAGTTGGATGCGAGCCACCTTCCGTGCCTGCCTACGGCTCAGCCCGTGGCAACGTGGACCATAGGCGACATTGTCGAGTACTGACATGTGCCCGAAGATGCACGCATCCTGGGTAAGCAGGCAGACCCCACGACGTTCTGGACGTACGATGTTACCGTCCCCGGCGTCGACGACCCGCCCCCCGATGTCTACCTGGCCGCGGTCTAGGGCGAGCAGCCCGGTCACGACGCCAGCAAAGGTGGACTTACCGGCTCCATTGGGTCCCATGACGGCAACGACCTCACCGGACTTAACATCCAGCCTCACCTGCCATGACCGAATGGCTACCTGTCCGTCGACGTGGACTGCAGCCGCGGCAGAACCGGCCGGTTCATGATCAGCCGTCGCGCCCCAGACCCGATCCCCGCAAACGTCGACAGTCAGGGGGCGCAAGCCGGTCGTGGAAGCGGCACCCAGGCAGGCCTCAACCGGCGACTGTCGGGAGGGCTGTTGCGCAGGCGGGTTTAGCCCCACGAACACTGACTTGTCTCGTCGTCGTGGGCACTGACTCAGCCGCGACTGGGTGAATCCCACGACAATGGCCCCCACCACTACCAGGACGAGCCCTAATGCCATGGCGGTGCCCGAATCGGTTTCACGGGCCAGGTACACCTGCAGCGGCATTGTCCGGGTGACGCCTTGCAGCGACCCCGCAAAGGTGATCGTCGCCCCGAATTCTCCCAGACACCGTGCCGCAGCCAGCGCTGTTCCCCGTCCCAGAGCGGGAAACACAGTGGGCAGCGTGATGGTCGTGAGTACCCGCCACGGCCCTGCCCCCAAGGCCGCTGCCGTCTGCTCCAACTGCCGTGACCGAGCCCGGAGCGAGGACTCGAGCGTCGTGATGAAAAACGGCAGCGAGACATATACCTGTGCCAGGATGACAGCCGCCGTGGAGAACGCAATGGTGATACCTGCTGCGTGCAGCGACGCCCCAACCATGCCGCGTCTACCGAACGTCGCCAGCAGGGCCAGACCAGCTACCACCGGCGGCAGCGATAGGGGCAGCAGCACGAGTACTCGCACCACTGCCACACCTGTCCAGTCGCGGGCCAGAAGCAGCGCGATTGGCACGCCAAGGATCACGTCGATGACCGTGGCCATCACGCAGGTGCGCACGCTCAGCCACAGGGCTTCCTGAGCCGCCGAAGTGGCCATGATTGAGGGGATTCGAGCCCAGGGCACCTCGTTGCCCATTCCCACCAGAGGCAAAACGAGCGCCCAGATCCCCACTATGGCGGGGATAACGATCCACACCGGCAACGGGACTGGGGCGAGTGAGCGCCGTTGGGAATCAACCCCGAGATTGTTCATCGTGGCCTGAGGAAACCGTTACCGGCGAGAACCCTTTGAGCCTCACCCGACATGACGTATTCGACGAAGTCCTTGGCCAGGTCATGGTGGACCGCACCCGCAGCGACAGCGATCGGATAGTCGTTGACGACCTCGCCGGCTCGGTCGATCGGCACCACATGCACCTTGCTGCCAGCAGTGATGGCGTCTGTGCGGTAGACGATCCCTGCATCGGCTTCCCCAGACTCCACCTTGCCCCGAACGTCGGTCACCTTCTGTTCCTCACTCATCGGCTTCAGGGTGACACCTAGTCTGCTGGTGAGTTTCCTCGTCGCGTTGCCACAGGGCACTTCCGGGGCGCAAATGACGAGCTTGGCGCCATCTAGCGAGGAGTTCAGTCCAGTCACCTTGGCCGGGTTGCCTGCTGGAGTGATGAGGGCGAGGACGTTGCGGGCAAACTCGCGTGGAGCTTCCACGAGGTTCTCCTTGACAGCGGCGTCCATGCTTGTCCGATCAGCGGTGGCCAACACGTCAGCCGGAGCTCCCTGGGCCATCTGAGCGACGAGGTCTTGGGACCCCTCGAAAGTGAACTGTACGTCGACGCCCGAGTGATTCTTCTCAAACTGCTTACCGATCTGCTCGTACGACGGGGTGAGAGATGCTGCGGCAAGGACCGTCAACCTCGTCGTGTCAGCAGCGGGTGCGGACGACGGCGATCCACCGCCGCACCCCGAGACCGCAGCTGCGACGATGCACCCCAAGGCAGCCTGCAGAACTCTCCTCATGTTGCTCACCTGGTTTCGGGGAGTTGGAGGGACACGTTGGTCGCCTTGACCTGAGCGACGGCGATCGAGCCGACCTGCAAACCCAGCTCCTGCACGGCTTCGGTAGAGATGAGTGAGACGATACGCAAGCCTCCAGTGACGAGTTCGACCCGGCTCATTACCGTGTCGGAGGTAACGGCCGTGACGATCCCCTGAATGTGATTGCGTATCGACTGCACCTGTGAAGCATCGGAAAGGTTGTGACGCCCGTTCAACTGGTCGACGAGGAACGCAGCGAGATCAGCACCGTCCACACGAAGAGGCCCACTGCCATCCTTCGCAGCATGTACCTGCCCCAACTCGATCCAACGGCGCACCGTGTCGTCGGAGACCCCGAGCAAGGTCGCGACGTCGGAGACTCGATGCGAAGGCGAATGTGGATTCTTCGTGCCCATAGTGGAAAACTCCGTGTAATCACTTTGAAATACCCGTATCCGCGGACATACTGAGCGTTTTCCTCCGGATATCAGAAATCAGACTATCCCATTTCTCCGACGTACAGGACAAGGGATCGAGCCAACTTCATCTGCGCAGTAATGCCGTATATCCTCAGACTCATAGTTGTACCGCCGCATCAGCCATGACGCCTACACCAGCGGCAGAGCAGGAGGATGGTGAGGCTATGAGCACGATGATCGGCCCTCGCCCAAACCACCGCGGTCTGCCAGACCGGTTCGGACGGGTCGCCACCGACCTGCGTGTTTCAGTAACGGACCGCTGCAACCTGCGCTGCACCTACTGCATGCCGGCACAGGGCATGGATTGGCTGCCTAGACGTGACTTGCTCACCGACGCCGAGATCATCCGTGTCATCGGCATCGGGGTCAAGCGGCTCGGCATCACCAAAGTGCGATTCACCGGCGGAGAACCATTGCTGCGCCCCAGTTTGGAGCACCTTGTGAGCGCCACGGTGGACTTCCGATGCGCTGATGACAAACCACCGGTCGCGGCCTTGACGACCAACGGCATCGGCTTAGACAAGCGCGTAGCCGGACTCGTTAATGCTGGCCTTGACCAGGTCAACGTGTCCCTGGACACCGTGGATCCCGAACGATTCACCACGATCTCCCGGCGCAACCGGCTCAGCCAAGTGGTTACTGGGATCGACACCGCACTGGCCGCAGGACTGCCGGTGAAGATCAATGCCGTTCCCCAAATACACTCGTATCACAGCGACGTACCCCAGCTCCTGAACTTCTGCCTGGATCGTGGGCTCGAGTTACGATTTATCGAGTTCATGCCGATTGGGGCGAACGGCTGGCGGCGCGACGCCACCGTGAGCGCCGACGACATCCTTGGTGTGGTGCAGGATAGTGGGTTCATCCTCACCGAAGACACCAAGCCTCGGGGCTCTACACCGGCGCAGTGCTGGCGAGTGCGTTCTGCGGACGGTCGTACCGGACGAGTGGGGATCATCGCCTCAGTGACCAGGCCATTCTGTGAGCACTGCTCACGGACCCGATTGACGGCCGATGGACAGATCCGCAACTGCCTGTTTGCCATCCGCGAGGCCGACCTGCGTTCTGTGCTGCGCTCCGGAGGCAGCGATGACGAAATCGTTGCCGTGTGGCAGGGTGAGATGTTGCGTAAGAGCGCCCAACACGGAGTTGATGCCGAAGGTTTTGCCGACTCCGGACGACGCATGTCTGCCATAGGAGGGTGATGGTGCTGGTGCATTACTACGGTGGCACCGCCGAAGCTACGGGGACCACCGAGGAGACGATCGAGTTGCCTATTGACCTCACCGTTGACCAGGTGCTGGAGCACCTCGGCAAACTCCATTCCGATTTGGGGCGGGTACTGGGAGTGTGCACCTTATTCGTTAACGGATTTGCAGCCCGAGGTGACCAAACGGTGCCAGATGGCGCCCAGGTCGACGTGCTTCCGCCATTTGCAGGAGGGTGAATGTACGCCGAAATCTCTGAGCAGCCGCTAGACGCCGCCCGCATCGTCAGCCTTGCCGGTGACGACCGCAGCGGTGCCGTGGTGACCTTCACCGGCATCGTGCGTAACCATGATGCTGGCCACGCCGTCATCGCCATCGACTACAGCGCCCACCCACAGGCCGACCTGATCCTCCGAAAACTGGTTACACAGTACGGTGCGCGAGAGGGGGTGCACGGTGTCGCCGCCGTGCACCGGACCGGCCATGTGACCGTCGGTGAGATCGCGATGGTCGTGTCGGTGTCTGCGGAACACCGCCGGCAGGCCTTCGACGCAGCCTGCGATCTCGTCGACTCCGTCAAAGCGACGCTTCCGGTGTGGAAGTGCCAGTGGCTCGCCGACGGCTCCCACGAGTGGACCGGATTGTCAAGGAAAACCTTATGACCGACACATCGAGTCTCGTCCGGCCCGTAACTCCACCCGAGCGAGTGAGCATCGAGGAGCATCTGCAACTGGTCTCCGCTCTCCCCGCCACACCGGGGACGGTCACGTTGCCCCTGTCCATGTGCTTGGGACTGGTCACAGCCGAGGACATCGTTGCCCGGCTCGAGGTACCGCCGTTCACCAACTCTGCGATGGATGGATTCGCGGTATGCTTCGATGACGTCTCCGCCGCCACCCCGAACACGCCTGTCACTCTCCCGGTGACTGCCGACGTGCCAGCCGGTTCTCCAGCCGACTATCCGTTGAAGGTCGGCACTGCCCAGCGCATCATGACTGGTGCTCACATGCCGGAGGGAGCTGACACCGTTGTCAAGGTAGAAGACACCGATCACGCCGTCGGCGTGTTTGATGCCCCTGCAACGGTGACAATCATGCGCGCTCCCGCAGCTGGTGCTAACGTGCGTCACCACGGCGAGGCGCTGACCGTTGGGGATCTAGTGCTGTCAGCCGGGACGAGCCTCACTCCCGAGGCACTCACAGCTGCCGCCGCAGTTGGATACGGTGATCTGCGGGTGCATCCGGCACCACGGATCGGCGTGTTGACGACGGGCTCGGAGCTCAGCGAGGCCGGTGAGCCGCTGGATCGTGGGAAGATCCCGGACTCCAATGGTGTCCTGCTCGCAGGCTTGGTGCACTCATATGGTGGAATCATCACCGAACAGGCGAAGGTGCCCGACGACCCGACCCGGTTGCGTGAACTCATCACCTCCTGGCAGGTAGATCTCGTTGTCACGGCGGGAGGCATCTCTATGGGAGCTTACGAGGTCGTGCGCCAGGGGTTGCCAGAACTTACTTTCCACCCCGTCGCCCAGCAACCCGGCGGCCCACAGGGGATAGGTCTCATTGGCTCGACACCCGTAATGGCCTTGCCCGGAAACCCGGTCGGAGCATATGTGAGCTTCCATGTCTACGTCGTACCACTGATAGCCCGGCTACGTGGCCTCCCCCCAGATGGCACTCACGAGATGCCCGCCGAAGCGTCTATCATCCTTGACTCAGTGCTGAATCGCCCCATCAAACGGGCTCCCGCTGCTGCATCGTGGCGCTCCCCGGTTTCCAAGACACAGTTCATGCCCGTACGCTGGGTCGCCGGAGGAGTCGCTCCTGTGCACTCGTTGGGTTCACAGTCACACGTGGTGACGGCTCTGCCGGCCACCGACGGACTGGCCATCGTCGACCCCGGCGTTGATCACGTCGACATTGGCAACGAATTGAGCATCCTGTTGACCAGGAGGAATAGTCCATGAGCGCATCTCCTTTCACCCACCTACGAGGCGACGGATCGGCCCACATGATCGATGTGACCGACAAGACCCCCACCGTGCGTGAGGCAACAGCAGAGTGCTGCGTAGTGTGCTCCGAGCCGATCATGTCCGCACTGCACAACGAATCGGTTCCCAAGGGAGACGTGCTGGCCGTGGCCCGCATCGCAGGCATCCAGGCCATCAAACACACACCTGACCTCATCCCCCTGGCGCACCGTATCGGCGTGCATGGAGCCGAGGTGGACCTGTGGCTCGAAAACGACCGAGTGCGGATTCGCGCCACGGCGCGCACCGCCGACCGCACCGGGGTCGAGATGGAGGCACTCACCGCGGTGACGGTAGCCGCTCTCACGGTGGCCGACATGGTCAAGGGTGTCGATCGTGGCTTCGCCATCGAACACGCAGTGATTACTCATAAGGCTGGTGGCCGCAGCGGCGAATGGACCCGAGAGGACGATAAGTGAATCCCGGCGGCATCACCTCCGACAACGGGCAGGGCGCCAGCCTCATCCACGAGCCGTCCGAGGATGACCTCGATGCCTTCGCGGCCACGTTCACCACCTTGGGGTCGTTGCATCGCACAGCCCCCGGCCCCGAACAGCTCAGCACACTATTGGGGATGATCAACGAATGGCCACGAAAGGGCTGCCTGGCCGCAGGAGCACACCATCCCGCTGTGAGCTCAGGCCTCACGATGTGGCGCCTTTCTTGTGACAAAGCAGAGTCTTGGCAGGATGTTGCCTCCGACCATGATCGTCTGTACGGGGATTCCGCCGTGGCTGTCGTTGCACCGTACGAGTCGGTGCACCGCAGCGAGGAGGGCTTGGTCTTCGACGAACACACCCTTCAGGTACGCACCTGCTACGCGCGTCTGGAATTGGTCACACCAAACATGAACCGAGAACCTGACGATCACATCGGTCTGGAGCTGGACTTTCTGGCCCAAGGATGCCTTCACGCCTTGGACGCCCGGGAAAGCCACGACACCGACCAGAGCCACCACGTACTCATGGTCGTCGCCGATTTCCTGCATACCCACGTGCTCGTTTGGGCACCGTCGTTCCTGTCACGCGTCACCGAGTACGCACGGACATCCTTCATGCAGGGTGTGGCCTTACTCACCATTGGGACACTGGATGAGTTTGACGAATGTCTGGTTGAGCACCGACATTGGTGACATCATGTCGGCATCAATGTGAGGTGACAGCCCTCGGAAGTGGTGCGTCTAGTCGCAAGCCACGGCCCTTACTAAGAGACTCGCCTCTCCTCGCTCTAGCCCAAAACGTCTAGAAGTTGGGGAGATGAGGTTGGCGACACCGGCTCGTGTATGGAGACGGAGACACGTCAGGAGTGATGCTGTCACACCTGACGGACCCAGCGCCCGGTCGCGGATGGGTCAACCCACCACGTGTGGTTTCCGAGAACTACGGGCGCGCGGACACAGTTATGCCTCACAACAACCATATACACATGTGCGCGATTACGTCAGGTGCCCTGACCAAGAAAAAAGCCCCAAACATTAAAGTGGTTCACGAGGTGGACTGATTCAGAGGTAGGGGCCAAGCGACAAGGACTTGGCCGAGGCTAAGGAAGCCCCGATGCTCATACAGGGCGTGCCATGCTGACTTTTAGAGTCGCTACGGGCGGCATCGTGTGGATGTTTTAAGCAACGTGCTTCACCTCAACGAATTCATATTCACCACCGTTTGCCACGTGGGCGACGTTGCGCATTACCTGAAACCTCATACTTTCATACACCTTGATTCCCTGCTAGTTGAATGACACAGCGGAAAGGCGAATTTCGGCGCCCGGGTAGTACCGTCGGATCTATTCCAGGCTGTATCTCATGAAATTACGCCCAGGCCCCGACCGGTGATACCTGGGCGCAGCCCTAGCCCAATCTCCACAAACTCGCTCCTTCCTACGACGTCACCGGAAAAGAAACTAGTAAGCTAGTCGTCCTGCCGCGCCTGGGGAAAGTCTCCGACCACAGCGGCGAACACATTCCTGATAGTCCTCGGGTTCCGCTGTCATGCCGTAGAAGTCATATGGTAACGGGTATTCCCATTTATCCGTGATCTGTCGGGCGGTCGAAGCGTCCATTGGAAAGTACCCGAACTCGTGACCGATTTCGGTTGGCACTGAACGCAGCTTTCTCTCCTGCGTGGCGATAGGGAACGTCACGGGGCACAGCGCCCGCACGAAACAACCTAGCTGAGGTCATGCAGCATCCCCAGAAGCAGACCGCCCATGCCTCGCCGCCATCCGCGACGACCTCACCTCACCAGCACCGGCGTTCTGACGGGAGTCACCGCAGAAACGAGTTTGCCCTGCCCGTGATTCAGATAGGGCGAGCACACGAGTCGATCCGCGCTGGACAGCACAGGACGCACCGCCGGAGGTGCCAGCCACGGTAGACGCCGTGAGCATCCGAAGGCCTCCTCCAGCGAGTGGAAGCCGCCTACGCTTCCGGCGGGTCCCTGAAAGCCGTGGCCCGACAGGTTGGTCTTGGACACGAGCGGCTCTCTCGCCTCCTGCGAGAACGTGGTGTCATCCTCCGCGACCGCTCTCCGGCGACCACGAAATTGGGCTGATGCGTGCCATATATGAGCAAGGGGCTTCACTGGAGCGTATGGGCGACAAGTTCGGTTACACGGCAGGGACAGTCCGCAAACACTTGATCATCGCCGGCATCGTGATGCGCGACACGGACGGTCGTGTCTGAATGGAACCCCACGGCTTCGGCCAAGAACTCACGACAACATGACGAGCGTTGATGCTCGCAGCAAGCGCTGGTTCAGAGCATGCAGCCCGCGCCGCGCATATCAGCTCTGTACCTGGCCGCGCGCATGATCGCGGGCTTGCTGACGCAGTCTTGCCCGTACCTCACCGTAGATCATGGTCGACGTCTGTTCTGCTGTCTCGATGGAGGCCATGAGTGCGTATCGCACCGTCTTGCCGACACCAAGGTGTTGAGCCTGGTCCATGCATTCGACGTGGATTCGGAGCGTGTCATGGTCGCCGAACACTATGGCGCAGTTGCCTTGGACGATCTCGTGTTGGAGGCTCCTTCGCCCGACCGAGTTGTGCTCCGCACCAATGCGTTCTCTGCCTGCAAGTTGCTTGTCTGGGGCGGCGAGAAGTACACCTTCGCACTTCGGTAGCGGTTGAGCCGACTGACGGTGGGGACCATGTACGCCAGAATGATAGTGAGGCGATGCCATTCTGCGCGTACACGAAGCTAAGGCGGGAGGACAACTCGTAGGTGTTGCGTTGATCGCCGGCTATCAGCCCTCCGCTGACTAGGACCGCCGTGTTTGTGGCCGCAGCGCCGAGCTGAGCTGTGTCGAGGCGTCCATAGCCTAGAAGCGCGGTCAGGTGTTGACGAGCTTCCTGCTTGTTCAGACTTAGTTCGCGGCACAGTTGTGCCTCCCAATCGCCCCAGCTACTCGCATGGGCGAGGAGGGCTCTCACGAGTAGTGAATGATATTGAGGATCTGGTAGCGGCATATCTTCGGAATCGTCGGGGCACCCCACGCACAAGGTTCGAACTCTTGCTATCTTGGATGGCTTCGGTTCGGGCCTTGTTGTCGTTCTTAGGCCCAGGTGAGGGCGTTGGCGTTGATCTCGGGGTCGAGGAGCATTTCGAAGGGTCGGTTGTTTTTCAACGCGGAGTTGGTCGTCTTCGTCGATGTAGATCTTGGTGAAGAAAGCTTGATTGCATAGGCGTCGGTTGGCGTTGTCGCAGCGTGCGTAGACGTCGGCGCAGTTGGCGAGCAGGTTGAGGGCGTCGTCGAGGCGGTCACGG